>OCZS010000004.1_pt1 | contig 76034 bp, 63 predicted proteins | sample 1539071 | NCBI WGS metagenome assembly OCZS01 (sample SAMEA3113584, study PRJEB22503) | soil metagenome
GAGGTCTGGAAGTTCTTCGGCATGTCCGGGTAGAAGTAGTTCTTCCGCGCGAACCGGCACCAGCGAGCGATCTGGCAGCTGAGCACGAGCCCGATGCGGATCGCCGACTCCACCGCCCTGACGTTGACCACCGGCAGTGCGCCCGGCAGGCCGAGGCAGACGGGGCAGACCTGCGTGTTGGGCTCGGCGCCGAACTCCGTCGGGCAGCCGCAGAACATCTTCGTGGCCGTGTTGAGCTCGACGTGCACCTCGAGGCCCAGGGCCGGGTCGTATGCCGCGAGGGCCTCCTCGAGCGGGAGCGTTGCCTCGGCGGTCGCCTGCGTCGTCATTCCTCAGGCCTCCTTCGTTCTCGTCGGGCCCACGGCGGCACCACTGCCGGCGAGAGCCGGAGCACGGTCCAGCATGGCCCCGCCCCACGCGGCGGCGAGGCGGGCCTCGAGCGCGGCACCGACGGCATACAGGCGGTCGTCGCGCATCGCCGGGGCGAGGATCTGGAAGCCCGCCGGAAGGCCGTCCTCGTCGGCAAGGCCGCTGGGCACCGAGATGCCGGGAATCCCCGCGAGGTTGGCGGGGATCGTCGCGATGTCGTTGAGGTACATCGCCATCGGGTCGTCGAGCTTGTCGCCGAACCGGAACGCGGTCGTCGGCGCCGTCGGGCTGACGAGGACGTCGGCGGCCTCGAAGGCCCTCGTGAAGTCGTCGGCGATGAGCCTGCGCACCTTCTGCGCAGAGCCGTAGTACGCGTCGTAGTAGCCGCTCGAGAGGGCGTACGTGCCGAGGATGATGCGGCGCTTGACCTCGTCGCCGAAGCCGGCGTCGCGGGTGGCCGCCATGACCTGCTCGGCACTGGGGTCGGGGATGCCGGAAGGGGCCACCCTCAGGCCGTAGCGCATCGCGTCGAACTTCGCGAGGTTGCTCGACGCCTCGCTCGGGAGGATGAGGTAGTACGCCGCCAGGGCGTAGGTGAAGCTCGGGCAGGACACCTCGACGACCTCGGCACCGGCGTCGACGAGGTGCTGCACGGCCTGCTCGAACCGGGTCTGGACCCCGGCCTGGAAGCCCTCGCCGGTGAGCTCGCGCACGATGCCGACCCGCAGCCCTGACACGTCGGCCCGGCGCGCGGCCTCGACGAGGGGAGGCACGGGAGCGTCGATCGACGTGGAGTCCATCGGGTCGTGCCCGCCGATGACCTCGTGGAGCAGTGCGGCGTCCAGGACGGTGCGGGTGCACGGGCCGGCCTGGTCCAGGGACGAGGCGAGCGCGACCAGCCCGTAGCGCGAGACGCCGCCGTAGGTCGGCTTGGTCCCCACCGTCCCGGTGACGGCGGCAGGCTGGCGGATCGACCCACCGGTGTCGGTGCCGATGGCCAGGGGCGCCTGGAACGACGCCACGGCAGACGAGGAACCGCCACCGGAACCCCCCGGGATCCGGTCGAGGTCCCATGGGTTGCGGCTCGGACCGTACGCGCTGTGCTCGGTCGAGGAGCCCATGGCGAACTCGTCCATGTTGGTCTTGCCGAGGATCGGCATTCCTGCCCTGCGCAGCCGGGTGACGAGTGTCGCGTCATACGGCGGAACCCAGCCCTGGAGGATGCGTGAGCCGCACGTCGTCGGCAGGCCGCGAGTCGCGATGACGTCCTTCACGGCGATGGGCACGCCCGCCAGGGCGTGCAACGACTCCCCGGCGGCACGGCGACGGTCGACCTCGTCAGCCGTTGACAGCGCGCCCTCGGTGTCCACGTGGAGGTACGAGTGCACGGCGGCGTCGACCTCGGCCGTGCGGTCGAGGTGGGCCTGGGCCACCTCGCGGGCCGAGATGCTTCCCTGCGTGAGCAGGTCGGCGAGCGCCGCGGCGGTGGACCGGGTGAGGTCGGTGGTCACGTGGTGGGTTCCTCTGGGTGCGGGGCCGGGTTGGTGAGGTCGCGGGGATGCCGCTCGCCGGCATCCGGGGGCTGTCCGGTCGGTCGCTCAGTCCTCGTCCAGGATGCGCGGCACCGAGAAGCGCTGCTGCTCGGCCTCGGGTGCGCCCGCGAGGGCGTCCTCGGGAGAGAGCGAAGACCGCACGACGTCTGGACGGGTGACGTTGACGATCGGCATCGGGTGGCTCATCGGCTCGACGTCGGCGATGGGCGCCTGCTGCACGGTGGCCACCGCGTCGAGGATGACCGCGAGCTCACCGACCATGCGGTCGAGCTCGGCGTCGGAGAGGTCGATGCGGGCCAGCGCCGCGAGGTGCGCCACGTCGGTCCGGGTGAGGTCGGCCATGGGAGCCACTCTATTGGCCTCAGGACCGCCCACTGGAGGGGGTCAGAGCACGCAGCGGGTCGCTGCGAGGATGGAGCGGTGCTGACGGACACCGCCACGCTCCAGCTCAGCCTCGACCTCGTCGGGGTCTTCGTCTTCGCGCTGTCCGGTGCGCTCGTCGCCGTGCGGATCGGTCTCGACCTGTTCGGGGTGCTCGTCCTCGCCTGGATCGCGGGCCTCGGTGGCGGCATCCTGCGCGACCTCTTACTCGGCATCACGCCGCCGGTCGGTGTCAGCAACGCGTGGCTCCTCGCGGCCGCGGTCGTCGCCGGGCTGCTCGTGTTCCTCCTCCACGGACGGTGGCAGCAGTTCGCACGGCGCAACCCCGACGCCCGCTGGGGCAGGGTGCCGTCGGCCGTCCGGGTGCTCGACGCGGCGGGGCTCGGCGTGTTCGCGGTCAGCGGCGCGCTGGTCGCCCTGGACAACGACGCCGGGCCGCTGGCGGCGACCCTCATCGGCGGCATCACGGCCGTCGGGGGCGGTCTCCTCCGCGACGTCCTGGCGCGGCGGGTGCCCGAGGTGCTGCAGCGCGAGCTGTATGCCGTCCCCGCGCTGATCGGGGCTGCGCTCGTCGTGCTGCTGCACCACCTCGGGTGGCTGAACTCGCTCACGGCCTGGGCGGCGGTGGCGTTGGTCTTCGGGGCGCGCGTGCTCGCCATCGCACTCGACCTCCATGCGCCCCGAAGGACGCCGAGCGGTGACGGTGCCCCCGTGGGCTGAAGAGAGCCGCGTCAGTCCGCTCTGCCGGTCTCCAGGAGGCGGCGAAAGCCTGCCTCGTCGAGGATCGGCAGACCCAGCTCGCGAGCCTTGTCCTCCTTGGACCCGGCGTTGGGCCCCACGACGACGTAGTCGGTCTTCTTCGAGACCGAGCCGGACGCCTTGCCGCCGCGCGCGAGGATCGCCTCCTTCGCCTCGTCGCGGGAGAACCCCTCCAGCGAGCCCGTGACGACGATGGTGCGCCCGGCGAGGGTCTGCTCGAGCGACTCGTCCCTCGGCTCCACCATCCGCACTCCGTCCTGGGCCCAGCGGTCGACGATCTCGATGTGCCAGTCATGGCCCGGGCGGTCGAACCAGTCCCGGACGGACTCGGCGATGACCCGTCCGACACCTTCGACCGCGGCGAGCTCGTCGACGGATGCCGCGCGGACGGCATCCATCGTCCCGAAGTGCTGGGCGATGGCGCGGGCGGCGGTGGGACCGACGTGCCGGATCGACAGCGCCACGAGGACCCGCCACAGGGGTTGCTGCTTCGCCTTCTCGAGCTCGGCGAAGAGGACCTCCGTCGTCGCCCTCGGCTTGCTCGGTGTCTTGGCGGTCGGCTTGGTGAAGAAGTAGAGCTCGCGCGCCCATGGGCCGGGGACCCCCTTCACCCTGCGCTGACGCCACACCATGACGTCCGCGAGCTGCTCCGGCCGGAGCCGGAAGAGGTCGGCCTCGGTGCGCAACACCGGCGTCTGCGGCTCCTCCGGGGCCTCCGCCGGGCGACCGTGCTCGGGGTCGGTGAGCGCGATCGCCGCCTCCCAGCCGAGGGCCTCGATGTCGAGGCCGCCGCGGGAGGCCAGGCCGAAGACCCGCTCACGCAGCTGGCTCGGGCAGTAGCGGGCGTTCGGGCACCGCAGGTCCTTGTCGCCCTCCTTCTCCTCGACGAGCTCGGTGCCGCAGGACGGGCAGTGGGTGGGCATCTGCCAGGCGGCCAGCCCATCGGGTCGCAGGTCCACCACGGGGGCGAGGATCTCGGGGATGACGTCGCCTGCCTTGCGCAGCACCACGGTGTCGCCCGGTCGCACGTCCTTGCGGGCCACCTCGTGCTTGTTGTGCAGCGTCGCCATCGAGACCGTCGAGCCGGCGACCGTCACGGGCTCCATGACGCCGTACGGGGTGACCCGTCCCGTGCGCCCCACATTGACGTCGATCTTCAGGAGCTTGGTGTTGACCTCCTCGGGTGGGTACTTGAAGGCGATGGCCCACCGCGGCGCCCGCGACGTGGAGCCGAGCCGGCGCTGGACCGCGATCTCGTCGACTTTCACGACGACGCCGTCGATCTCGTGCTCGACGCTGTGGCGCTGCTCGCGGAACCGCTCGACGAAGGCCACCACCTCGTCGACGCTGTCGAGGACGCGGAAGTGGCTGCTCACCGGCAGGCCCCACGCCCGGAGGAGCTCGTAGCCGTCGCTCTGCCGCTCGATGTCGAACCCGCGACGTGCGCCGGTGCCGTGGACCAGCATCCGCAGCGGCCTCGTGGCCGTGACACGTGGGTCCTTCTGACGCAGTGAGCCGGCGGCCGCGTTGCGCGGGTTCGCGAAGGGTGCCCTGCCCGCCTCCACGAGGCTCGCGTTGAGATCGCCGAACGCCTCGATGGGGAAGAAGACCTCGCCGCGGATCTCCACCAGCTCCGGGAGGCGGTCACCCCGCAGCTCGGACGGGACCCCCTCGATGGTCCGCACATTGAGGGTGACGTCCTCGCCGGTGCGGCCGTCGCCGCGGGTCAGGGCGCGCGTGAGCCGGCCGTCCTCGTAGAGGAGGTTGACGGCGAGGCCGTCGATCTTGAGCTCGCAGAGGAAGTGGCTCGATGCTCCCCCGGTGTCGCGTTCGACCCTGGTCGCCCAGGCGGTGAGCTCGTCGGCGCTGAAGGCGTTGTCGAGGCTCAGCATGCGCTCGACGTGGTTGACCGCCGCGAAGTCGGTGGAGAACACGGCTCCGCCGACCTGCTGCGTGGGGCTGTCGGGAGTGCGCAGACCGGGGTGCTCGTCCTCGATCTGGTTGAGCCGGCGGATGAGGGCGTCGTACTCGCCGTCGCTGATCGTCGGCGCGTCCTTGACGTGGTAGGCGAACTGGTGCGCACGGACCTCCTCCGCGCGGGCGGTCCACTCATGGCGCACGTCGTCGGGCACGACGTCGGTCGGCTGCTCCGTGTCGGTCGTCGGCTGGCTCACACTCTCATCCTGCCGCAGCCCGCCGACAGCTCACCGGTTCCGGGAGAGGAGGACGTCGCGGGTCACCTCGAGCTGACCAAGGTGCTGGGCCAACTCCTCGTAGACGTGGAGGAGGACGGCGCCCTGGGTTGCGGCCACGTCGTCCTCCGGAGGGGGCGGGGCGACGGGTGCCTCGCGAGGCCGGGCCGCTGCGACGTCCTCGTGCAGGCCGGCGCGTCCGGCATCGAGGAGGGCGAGCGCCTCGTCCACCGTTCCCGTCGCCCGGAACTCGGCGTCGCGGTCACGCGGGACGGCGATGCCGCGGTTCACCGTGCGTCCCCACCGCGCCATGACCCCGACGACATGGGCCACGAGCCCGAACGCGGAGTTGCTGCCCGGCACGTCGTCGAGCCGGACCGAGACCAGGTCGTCGCCCAGCGCACGACACACCTGCGCGTACCCGTCGAGCGCGGCATCGCAGACGTCGAGGTACTCCTCCACGTTGATCACGAGCTCCTCCAGGCGGGCCACGAGCCCACGCTAGGGCACCTCGCCGACAGCCCGACCCATGCCATGAGACGCCTGCGGATCCATGTGGCAGCCCCTGGCGTGGCGCACCTGACCGTGGACCGGTGCGCTGGTAGCGTCTGGGGCCGTCATCGCGGGGTTCGCGGCAGTTCTCGGCTGCTTGGTTGGAGGGTCGGCGGGATGCATGTCGTCTTGGCATGGTTCGGGAGCGGGCCTGTCAGGCCAGATGCTCGAGCACGCATGAACGACCGCCTCACGGGCGAGCTGGCCACGTTGGTGCCTGCCACCTACACACGCCACGATCTCGGCGGCGAAGACTGGGGTCTCGTGGTGCTGCACCCCCCGACGGACCATGTGCTGCGGTGGGACTTCGTCGCGACCGAGGGCGCGCTCACCGCCGTCTCGCACGGTCTACCGGTGGGGCTGGACGCTGGGGCGGGCCCACTCGACCTGGCGCGTCGCCTGCTCGACGGCGAGGACATCCACGCGCGCGTCGTCCCACCCTTCACCTTGCTGGCCGTGGAGGGCTCGAGCCGAGTGGTGATCCAGCAGGACTGGCTGGGAATGGGCCGGATGTTCACCACTGAGCTCGATGGGGTCGTCGCCTTCTGCAGTCGTCCGAGCCTGCTGGCCGCGTTCGTCGGGCTTCCCCTGGCGCACGACCCCCAGGGGTGGGCCGCTTACGCCGTCTCGGCCGACTTCGGCGGGAGCTCCTCGCCCGTGCGTGGGGTCCGACTCCTCAGGCCGGGTGAGCGGGCCACCGCACACCATCGCGCGCACGGCTGGACCGTTGACTGGCAGAGGCGGCGCGCGGTCGACGACGTCGTCCGCGACGGCCTGGCACTGCGCTCGGCCGGATTCGGTGCGGCTCTGGAGACGGCTGCAGACGGCGTCACAGGCGCCCTCGCGAGTGCGGCCCGGTTCTCGGCCACCGGGGTGACCCTAGGACTGTCGGGAGGGAAGGACTCCCGGCTCATCGCCGCCTCGCTGATCGGCGCGGGACAGGTTCCACGGTTCAACACCAACGTCGACCTGCCCCAGGAAGGGGAGACGGCGTCCCGGCTGCTCGGCATCCTGCACGACACCTATGGCATCACCGCCGAACACCGCCTGTATCGCGCGGGGGCACCGGCGACGGTGCAGGCCAGGGGACTCCGGGAGCGCGTCCGCCGCCTGCAGCGGGTGCACGACTACCAGTTCCCCTCGACCTTCACGGTCGGTGTCGCCGGGCCGGAGCAGATGCCGTCCGCTCGGGCGATGTCCATCACCGGTGCCGGTGGCGAACTTGCGGTGGGCTACTGGTACCCCCCGATCACCGATCCTGGGGACGACACCGACGAGGGCATCGGCCGGGAGGCGGCGGCGAGCCGTCTGCTCGGCGCCGTCGAGCCAGGCGTCGCACCTCTTCCGCACGCTGACGAGCGGAACCGCATCGCCGGGCTGTTGGACGGTGGCTTGTCCCTGGGGCTGCGTGGTGTGGAGCTCGCCGACTACCTCTACCTCACCGAGCGCGTGAGGCGCTGGTACACCTCGGCGAACTACGTGGGGATGGTCACCCCCTTCCTCGCTCCGGACTTCGTCATGGCGTCCTTCGCCGTGTCGACCGAGGACAAGAGGACCCGCAGGCTGCACCGGGAGCTGTTGCTGAGGTGGCTCCCCGAATGGGCAGAGGTGCCCTACGTCACGGGCAAGAGGGGTCGGTCCAGAGCCACGCACATCTGGGAGGGCGACGGTCTCGACGTGCTGACCGACCTCCTGGAAGCGCACGGCGGGCAGATGACCGGACTGTTGGAGCGCCCGCCCCTCGAGGAGGCGCTGCTGGCGGCGGCGGCCGGGCACGCCACGACGACGCACGAACGGGCTCTGCAGCAGTACGCGTGGATCGCCGTGGCAGCGGAGTCACTGGAGCCGTCGTGTCGGCGTGACGCCGCGCCTGGGACCCTCCGGGACCGGGTGGTGGCCGCACGGGAGCACGCCGCCGCGGCGGCGGCTCCGGCACCCGTTCAGGTGGTCCTCAAGGCCGTCGCGCCAAAGCTCCGGTTCATCAAGAGGACCGGGATGGGACGCTCGGCGTGGGGGTCCGTGCGTCGGCGGGTCATCAGGGAGACCGTCACGTCTCGGTGATGTGGCGCAGGACCGGTTCCTGCGAAGCGTGGACTGACAACTGGCGCGTCCCGACCGATGGCACGCGCCCGGCATCCGTATGAGGATGGGGCAGCCGCCACCGACGCCGGACGACAGGACCCACCGATGACGAACCTCGCGAGCAACCTGACGACGACCGCCGCCGCCCACCCGGAGCAGGACGCTCTGCGGGTGAGCGGGCAAGGGGTGACCTACGCGCAGCTCCACGGCATGGCGGCGAGGGTGGCCGGGGCGCTGCGGGCCAGTGGCATCGAACCCGGTGACCGGGTAGCCGTCATCCTCCCCAACGTCCCTGCCTTCCCGGTCGTCTACTGGGGGATCCTCCTCGCCGGCGGCATCGTCGTCCCGATGAACCCCTTGCTCAAGGCAGCCGAGATCAACTTCTTCTTTCGCGACTCCGGCGCGAAGCTCGCCTTCGTCTGGCCGGACTTCGTGCCCGAGGCCACGACGGGCGCAGAGGGGGCGGGCACCCGGATCGTCGAATGCGGCGCGATGAGTCCGGTCGACGGCGAACTCGAACCCGGAGACCCGATCTCCGAGCCGACCCCGCGGGAGGACGACGACACCGCGATCATCCTCTACACCTCGGGCACGACCGGCCGCCCGAAGGGCGCCGAGCTGACCCACCGCAACGTCCACCTCAACGCCCACCGCTCGGCTTCCGTGATCCAGGAGGTCACCCCCGACGACGTCGTCATGGGGTGCCTGCCGCTCTTCCACGTCTTCGGGCTCGTGGTCGGACTCAACGCCGCGACCATCGCCGGCGCGTCGCTCGCTCTCATCCCCCGCTTCGACCCCGCCGCCGCGATCGAGGTCATCGAGAAGGAGCGCGTGACGATCATGCAGGGCGTTCCGACGATGTATGCCGCCATCCTCAACCACCCCATGTCCGACGGCATGGACGCGTCATCGCTGCGCACCTGCGTGTCGGGTGGCTCCGCCATGCCGCTCGACGTGATGCGTTCCTTCGAGGACAAGTTCGGCTGCGTCATCCTCGAGGGGTACGGGCTCTCCGAGACCTCCCCGGTCGCCTCGTTCAACATGCCGGACCGCGAGCGAAAGCCCGGAACCATCGGCGTCGCGATCCCTGGGTGCGAGATGCGGTGCGTCGACCTCGACGGCATTGACGTGCCGGTCGGCGAGGTGGGGGAGATCGCCATCCGCGGGGACAACGTCATGAAGGGCTACTGGAACAACCCCGAGGCGACGGCCGAGGCCATTCCCGACGGGTGGTTCCGGACCGGCGACCTGGCGACGATGGACGAGGAGGGCTACTTCACCATCGTCGACCGCAAGAAGGACATGATCCTGCGCGGCGGGATGAACGTGTACCCCCGCGAGGTCGAGGAGGTCATCTACACCCACCCGGACGTCGTCGAGGTGGCCGTCGTCCCGCTGCCCGACGAGCTCCTCGGCGAGCAGGTGGGTGCGGCCGTGGCGCTGCGCGAGGGCTCCACCGCGACGCCGGAGGAGATCATCGACTTCACCAGGGAGCGGATCGCTGCCTACAAGTACCCCCGCAAGGTGTGGATCGTGCCGGAGCTGCCCAAGGGCCCGACCGGCAAGATCCTCCGGCGAGAGGTGAGCGCGCCGGCGCAGTGAGCCGCGCCAGCCGGGTCGGCCCCAGCGGAGGCGTCCCCCGAGAGGGCGCTCCTATCAGCGGGACGACGGTGCCACTGCCTGCTCGCGCTCGGGGACGGCGGCGGGCGGCCGTGACGCCGGCCGGCGGTTGATGACGTATGCCGCCCCGAGGACGATGGCGAAACCGACGAGCTGCCAGCGCCCCAGGCGCTCGCCGAGGACGAGGACGCCGAGCATCACGGACACCACCGGGATGAGGTAGGTGATCGTCGAGCCGATCATCGGCCCGGCACCGCGCACGACGTCGAACTGGAGCATGTAGGCGAACCCCGTGCCCACCAGCCCGAGCACGAGGGTGCAGGCCAGGGGCAGCCACGGCCAGGCGCTGTCGCGGGGCGTGTCGTAGGACCAGATGGCCGCCAACCCCTCCGGCTGCGCCCACGCCCAGCCGAGGACGACAGGGATCATGAGAACCAGCCCGGTGAGGAGGGTGGCCGCCGGCTGCGAGAGGCCGCCGAGGTCGACACCGCTGAGGAAGCGACGGTTGTAGGTCCACCCGAGGCCGTAGCTGGCGCCGCCGAGCAGGGCCATCGAGAACCCGATGAGGTCCGGCCGGTCCGTGGACGTCCACGGCTGCATGATCGTCACGACGCCCGCGAAGCCGATGCCCACCGCGACGAGGCGACGGCCGGTGGCGCGCTCGCCCGGGAGGATGGCGAGCGTGGCGAGGACGGTGGCGATGGGGGTCGCGGCGTTCCCGATGCCCGCCAGGGCCGAGGTGATCCGCGTCTCGGACAGCGCGAACATCGTGAAGGGAAGCGCCGCGAGGAAGAACCCGCAGACGAGGAGATGGCCCCACACGCGGCGCCCGGTCGGCAGCCGTCCGCCCCCCAGCACGAGGAGGGCGGTGATGACCGCAGCGCCGGAGACGATGCGCAGCGCCGAGATCTGCACGGCCGACAACGACTCGAGCCCCACCTTCATGAGCAGGAAGCTCGACCCCCAGATGAGCACGAGAGCGAGGTACTTCACCTGCCACGGGACGCGCGGCTGATGCGTCACGACTCCACCTCCTCACCCAGGCGGCGCGCGGTGTCGAGCGCCGCACGGTGAACGTCCCGGGCCCCCTCGGGTGTGAGTCCGGCGAGTCCGCAGGCCGGTGAGACGACGACGCCTCGCAGCGCCTCCCCCGCCAGACCGGCTCGCTCGAAGCCGTCCAGCACGAGGGCCCCGGCCTCGGTGTCGGTGCCGGTCCCGTCGGTTGGGAGGCACCCGGCATACAGTCCGGTGCCGCTCTCGAGGGTGGCGGCAACGGACTCCCACCGCGCCGCGGACGCACCGGTGAGGTCGATGGCGATCGCCGTTGCACCGGTCGCGCGCATGAGCGGCAGGGGTGCGGACCGGTCACAGCAGTGGAGAACCGTCCGGCCGTCGTGGGACGACAGGACAGCCTGGATGCCGCGCGCCGCCACCTGGGGGTCGACCGACCGGATGCGGCCGAAGCCGGAGGCGGTGGGAAGCGACCCCTCCAGCACGGCCGGCAGGGAGGGCTCGTCGAGCTGGAGGACGACGTCGGCGCCAGGGACGAGCCTCCGCACGTCGGCGACGCGAGCACCGATGCCGTCGGCGAGGGAGGCGGTGAGGTCGGCGACGGCGCCGGCATCCACGACGGCCCGCTCCCCGCGGGTGAGCTGGAGCGAGGCGGCGAGGGTCCACGGGCCGGCGACCTGGATCTTGAGGGAGCCCGTGTACCCGTCGTACGCCTCCGCGAGCTCGTCGAGGTCCTCCCGGTGCAGGGATGCCGTGCGCGCGGCATCGCGCCCCGGCCGGTCGACGAGGCGCCACCCGCTCGGCTGGAGGTCGACCGGGAGGTCGACAAGCAGGCCGGCAGCCCGACCGATGATGTCGGCGCCCGGCCCACGACCAGGAGTCTCCGGCAGGTAGGGCAGCCCGATCGCGTCACCGTCGACGAGGAGGTCGCGGACCGTTCGCACCGCCTCACGCGCCGACGTCCCGGGCCACGAGCCGATCCCCGTCGCGCGGACCGGTGCGGCGGCGGGTTCTGCGGCGGCGAAGACGGCCTCGGGCGACACGTTCACCGGTTCACCTGCTCGACGAACCTCGACACGGACGCGGGGACCGGCGCACCGGCATCGACCGTCCATGGGGCGGGCTCCGGGGCACCCGCCACGACCCGCAGCGGCACCACCCCACACCATGCGCTCGTCTCCTCGTCGGGTGGCGACGCCCCACCCGACCGGACCTTGAGCAGCCAGCGGCCGTCGGTGATGGGCATGGCCATGGCCAGGGTGGCCGCCTCCTCACGACGAGTCGTCGGCCGGACCTCGGAGGTCCGTCCCGGGACGAGCCGCTCCGAGATCCGGGTCAGGGCCGTCGTCCGGTCGTCCCCTGCCAGCGGCGCGAGCTCGCCGTGGACGACGGCCGAGCGGTAGTTCGCCGATGAGTCGAAGGTCGAGTGGGCGAGGACGAGCCCGTCGACCACGGTCACGCTGAGGACCGCCGGCGCCCCGGCCGCCACCTGTCGCAGTGCCCCGGCGCCCGTGGACCCGTGGAGGAGGATGCGGTCACCGTCCCTGGCGAAGAGCATCGGCACGACCCATGGTCGCCCGTCGACCACGGTGGAGAGCGTGCCGGCCAGGACCTCGTCCAGGAGCGCGTCGAGCTCGGCACGCTCCGCACGCCCTCGCTCGGAGTGGCGCCCCAGGCGCTGCTCGGGCGCGGTGCGGCCCACGTACCCCGGACCGGGGCACGAGCCCTTCGACGTGACCCGCTGGGTGCTCGCGGGGTGTCGCCCGAGGGAGTCGCCGACCCGCGTGGGCCGTGGCATGAGCGAACCCCCACAGTTCGGGCACGTGCGCTCGAGGTGCTCGGCACACCCGGCGCAGAACGTGCACTCGAAGGAGCACACGACCGCGCCGACCTGCTCCGCGGGGAGGTCGACGTCGCAGCACTCGCACCCCGGCCGCATCTCCAACCCGCTCACCGACCCATCCTCTCCTGCCGCACCGACTCGGGCCGTGACCCGTCCGCAGCCGAGTCGGGTCGCCGAACTGCGACCCGCCCTCGGATCAGTTCACTACGCGAACTGGCCTTCACACAGATCCAGTGGAGGGCAAATTCGCAGGACCAGTATGGTGATCGGATGCCGCGCAGCACTCGCCCCGTCGAGCTCGCCCTCGACGTCTCCGATGGACCGGCCCCGTTGCGACACCGCATCGCCGACGCCCTCGTCGCCGAGATGCGCACAGGACGCCTGAGACCGGGTGACACGCTGCCCTCGACCCGGTCCCTGGCATCGGCGCTCGGTCTCTCCCGAGGTCCCGTGGTCGCTGCCTACGACGATCTCGCCGGCGCCGGCTTCGTCGTCAGCCGCGCGGGCTCCGGCGCGGTCGTGGCGCCGGGGGCCGACCGCGCCGCGGCCGCAGGCGCAGGCACTCACGTGCGCCGGTCCGACGGCCGTGAGCCACGCGGTTCAGGACGACGGTCCACGCCTCCGCAATGGGACCTGCGTCCCGGGCGCCCCGACACCTCCCTCGTCGACCCGGCCGCCTGGCGTCGTGCGTGGCGAGCAGCCGGCTCCGTCGTCCCGGGCAGGGATGCCGGCGCAGGGCCCACGCACGACCGGCTTCGCACCGTGCTCGCCGAGCACCTCCGCCGGAGCCGAGGCGTCGCGGTGGCGCCCGACGGGCTCCTCGTCGTCCCCGGGGTCGGAGCGTCCCTGCGGGGCCTGCCGGGCCCGCTCGACCTCGTGGCAGCGACCGTGGCGATGGAGGACCCCGGCTACGTCGAGGCCTGGACCGCATTCACCGCCGAGGGCGTGAGGGTCGCCTCCGTGCCCGTCGACGGCGACGGGCTGGACCCGGCCACGCTGCCCGAGGGTGCCGTGGCGGCATACGTCACGCCGTCCCACCAGTACCCCCTCGGGGCCCGCATGCCGGTGACCCGGCGCGTCCAGCTGCTCGAGTGGGCGCGCGACGCCGGCGCGATCATCCTCGAGGACGACTACGACGGGGAGTTCCGCTACGACGTCTCCCCCCTCCCGGCCCTGCGGTCCCTCTCGGGGGCCGAGGAGCACGTGGTCTACATCGGGACCGCGTCCAAGCTCGTGGCGCCGTCCCTCAGGCTGGCGTGGATCGCTCCACCGCGTCCCCTGCGCGATCGGCTGCGGGTGGAGCTCGAGTCGAGGGGGCTCGTCGTCAACGAGACGACGGGTCTGGCGATGGCCGAGTTCATCGCGTCCGGCGCCCTCTCCACCCACCACGCACGAGTGACCCGGACGTATGCCGCCCGCCGGGCGGCGCTGGTGGCGGCGGTCTCCGACCACGTGCCGGGGGCAGTGCTCGAGGGAGTGGATGCCGGCCTCCACGTCGTGCTCCGGCTCCCCGACGAGGTCGACGACCTCGAGCTCGTCACCGCTCTCGAGGCGCGCGGGGTCGCCGTGAGCCCGTTGTCGGCCTACGGCATCGAGGTCACCGTGCGCGGACTGGTGCTCTGCTACGCCGGCCTGCCCGAGAGCCAGGCAGCAGCTGCCGTGCGTCGGATCGCGGAGGTCGTCAGGAGCGCCTGACGGGTGCCGGCGCACGACGGACGCCCCGGCACCTCGAGGGTGCGGGGGCGTCGGTCGAGGGACGGCGACGGATCACCGACGACTCAGAGGACGTCGTGGCCGGGGTGCGGCTCCGTCGGAATGGTGCCGAGGCGCCCGGCCTGGAAGTCCTCGAAAGCCGTGAGGAGCTCCTGGCGGGTGTTCATGACGAAGGGGCCGTAGGCGGCGATGGGCTCCCGGATCGGCCGCCCGCCCATGATGTAGAGGTCGAGGCTCGGGCTGCGGCTCTCCTGGCCGGCGTCGGCGCCCACCTCGATGACGTCACCGCCACCGAGCACCGCGAGCTGACCCATCCGCAGGGGCCGCCGGTCCGGCCCGACCGTGCCGTTTCCGTTGAGGGCGTAGACCAGTCCGTTGAAGGTCGGGTTCCACGGCAGGCGGACCCGGGCACCGGGCGCCACCGTCGCGTGCACGATCGAGATCGGCGTGTGGGTGCTGCCTGGACCGGCGTGTCCGTCGAGCTCGCCGGCGATGACCCGCAGCAACGCGCCGCCGTCCGGGCTGGACACGAGGGCCACCTCGCCGCCCCGGATGTCCTGGTAGCGCGGTGGCGCCATCTTCATCGAGCGGGGAAGGTTCACCCAGAGCTGGAGGCCGTGGAAGAGCCCTCCGGAGAGCACGAGCTCCTCGGGCGGCACCTCGATGTGGAGCAGGCCGGACCCGGCCGTCATCCACTGGGTGTCACCGTTGGTGATGGTCCCTCCACCGCCGTGTGAGTCGCGGTGCACGAAGGTGCCGTCGATGATGTACGTCACCGTCTCGAAGCCCCGGTGCGGGTGCCACGCGGTCCCCTTGGGCTCCCCCGGTGCGTACTCGACCTCGCCCATCTGGTCCATGTGGATGAAGGGGTCGAGCGCGGCGAGGTCGACTCCCGCGAAGGCACGGCGGACCGGGAACCCCTCCCCCTCGAAGCCGGACGGCGCGGTCGTGATGGACCGCACGGGCCGGGACACGGCCTCGGCACCGGGCTCGGACACCCGCGGGAGGGTCAGGACGTTGTCGACGGTCACGGCCGGCATGTGATCAGCTCCTCTGCTCCAATCCTCCGGGACGGAGGCTGCAGGTCCAACAGTAGTTGAGGGGTCAACTATTCCCCCGTTCGAGGGAGCACGACATGCCGGAAGCCACCCACCCCCATCGGCATGTCGTGCACTCTCGACGAGACTTCCGGATGCCGTGCGGAGCGTCGTAGCGTGGCGTCATGACACGCGTCGTCGACCTGCGGGACAAGTTGTCGCTGTTCTCCGAGCACTGGTCGCCGAAGGTCGTCGCAACCCTCAACGACGACGAGGTGAAGGTCGTCAAGGTCAAGGGTGAGTTCGTCTGGCACTCCCACGCCGACACCGACGAGCTCTTCCTCGTCGTCGACGGCGCGCTGACCATCCGGATGCGCGACGGCAAGGTGACCCTCCGCCCGGGCCAGCTCTTCGTCGTCCCCAGAGGCGTCGAGCACTGCCCTGTGGCCGCCGAGGAGGCCTCCGTCGTGCTCATCGAGCGGGCCGGGGTCGTCAACACTGGCGAAGCGGGCGGCGACCTCACCGCCGTGCACGACACGAGCCTGCTCGACACCTGACGCGCAGGCGGATGCCGGGATCCGGGCCGAGGCGGTCGGATGCCGGGGCCTGGTCGAGGCGGTCGGATGCCGGGGCCTGGTCGAGGCGGTCAGGCGCGGCCGGTGCCGGAGATCGTCGCCGAGCCGACGACCCGCGTGCCGTCGTAGAGGACGACCGACTGCCCCGGGGCGACGCCCCGGACCCGACGGTCCAGCCGCACCCGCACGCGAGGTGACGCCGGCACCCGGGGCGCTGCACCGGCATCCGGGAGCCCGCCCTCGCCGGTGACCACCTCGGCGGTCGCCGGGACCTCCTCGCCGTGCGCGCGCACCTGCGCGCCCATCCGCACGACGTCGGCAGGGGCCGGGCCGCACCAGCGCAGGTGGTCGCCCTCGACGACGTCCACTCCGAGCAGCTCGGCCGTCCCGATGACGACTCGGCTCGAGGAGGCGTCGACCTCGACGACGTACCGAGCGGCACCGTCGAGCGAGGAGCGGTCGAGCCCGAGCCCGCGGCGCTGACCCACGGTGAACCCGTGCGTCCCGGCATGGGTGCCGACCACGGCGCCTGTGGCGGCGTCGACGAGCTCACCCGGCCGCTCCCCCAGCCGGCCGGTCAGCCACCCACGGGTGTTCCCGTCCGGGATGAAGCAGATGTCGTGGCTGTCCGGCTTGCGGGCCACCGAGAAGCCTCGCTCGGCCGCTTCCTCGCGCACCTGTGCCTTGGTGGAGTCGCCGAGCGGGAAGAAGGACCGGGCGAGCTGCCCAGCATCGAGCACACCGAGGACGTACGACTGGTCCTTGGCCGTGTCGACGGCCCGGTGCAGCTCGCGCCCCGAGGGCCCCTGCACGACTCGCGCGTAGTGGCCCGTTGCGACGGCGTCGAAACCCAGGGCCACGGCCTTGTCGAGCAGCCCGGCGAACTTGATCCGCTCGTTGCACCGCAGGCACGGGTTGGGGGTGCGGCCGGCGGCGTACTCGGCGACGAAGTCCTCGACCACGTCACGCTCGAAACGGCTGGCGAGGTCCCACACGTAGAAGGGGATGCCGAGCCGGTCGGCCACGCGCCGCGCGTCACCGGCGTCCTCGATCGTGCAGCATCCGCGTGCCGACTCGCGCAGGGTCGCGGCCGAGCGCGACAGCGCGAGGTGGACTCCCACGACCTCGTGTCCGGCGTCGAGCATCCTGGCGGCGGAGACGGCCGAGTCGACCCCGCCCGACATCGCGGCGACCACGCGCATCAGAGCAGGCCTCCCGCCCGTCGGGCCCGCTCCACGACGCCGGGAAGTGCGGCGAGGAAGGCGTCGACGTCGGCCTCGGTCGAGGTGTGGCCCAGCGAGAGGCGCAGGGCCCCGCGCGCATCGGCCTCCGAATGACCCATGGCGAGCAGCACGTGGCTTGGCTGGGGAACCCCCGCCTGGCACGCCGAACCGGTGCTGCACTCGACGCCGGCGGCGTCGAGGAGGTAGAGCAGCGAGTCGCCCTCGCAGCCCGGCACGAGCAGGTGGGCGTTGCCAGGCAGCCGGCGGGTGCCGTCACCAGGAGACCAACAGCCGCTCACGGTGATGCCGAGCCCCAGGCCGACGGCTCCCTCGAGGAGCCTGTCTCGCAGGCCCATGACCCGCTTGGCCTCGACGTCCCGGACGGCGACGGTCTCCTCGAGCGCCACGGCGAACGACCGGATGCCGGGCACGTCGAGGGTGCCGCTACGCACCTGCCGCTCCTGGCCGCCCCCGTGCAGGAGGGGCACCAGGCGGGCGTCGCGGCGCGCGAGCAGAGCGCCGACACCGAGGGGGCCACCGACCTTGTGCCCGCTGACCGTCATGAGGTCCGCCCCGGAGTCGTCGAAGCGAACGGGGAGGTGCGCGACCGCCTGGACCGCGTCGGTGTGGAACGGCACCCCGTGCTCGCGGGCGAGGGCGGCGAGCTCCGCGACGGGCTGGATCGTGCCCACCTCGTTGTTCGCCCACATGACGCTGATGAGTGCCGCGTCGTCGGAGTTCTCCGCGAGTGCCCGACGCAGGTCGTCGACGGAGATGTGACCGCACCGGTCCGGTTCGAGCCAGCTGACCTCCGCACCGTGCTCGACGAGGAACTCCACGGGGTCGAGCACGGCGTGGTGCTCGATACCGCTGACGACGAGTCGGCTGCGTGACGGGTCCGCGGCGCGGCGCGCGGCGTACGTGCCCTTGACGGCGAGGTTGTCGGCCTCGGTGCCGCCAGAGGTGAACACCACCTCGGAGGGTCGAGCCCCGAGGACGGCCGCGATCCGCTCGCGCGACTCCTCCGCGATCCGCTCGCGCGACTCCTCCACCACCGCACGCGCAGCTCGACCTGAGCCGTGCAGCGACGAGGCGTTGCCCGGCCTGCTCGCCTGCTCCGCGAGCGCCTCGACGGCGGCAGGCAGCATGGGCGTCGTCGCCGCGTGGTCGAGGTAGTGGGTCACAAGGGTCGAGTCTACGTTTCGGCAGGCAGCGAGCCGGCCACGCGCGGCAACCCTCGACGGCGCGGACCAGTGGTGCCGGGGCGGGTCAGCCCTTGCGCTTCTTGACGTCCTCCGTCGCCTGGGGCAGCACCGAGAACAGGTCCCCGACGACCCCGAAGTCGACGAGCTCGAAGATCGGCGCCTCCTCGTCCTTGTTGACCGCGACGATCGTCTTCGACGTCTGCATGCCGGCCCGGTGCTGGATCGCCCCGGAGATGCCGACCGCGACGTAGAGCTGGGGGGACACCTGCTTGCCGGTCTGGCCCACCTGGCTGCTGTGGGGATACCACCCGGCGTCGACGGCGGCCCGGCTCGCGCCCACCGCCGCCCCGAGGGAGTCGGCGAAGGCCTCGACCGGGCCGAAGTCCCCGCCGGTGCCCCGGCCGCCCGAGACGACGATGGCTGCCTCGGTGAGCTCGGGGCGTCCGGTCGCCTGCTTCGGCCGGGAGTCGGTGACCCTGGCCGCCTTGGCCGCGTCGCTCATCGGAACCGCGACCGTCTCGATGACCCCAGCGGCCGGCGACGCCTCTATCGGCGCCGAGTTGGGCTTGACCGCGACGATCGGTGTCCCCGCCGTCACCGTGGAGGTCACGCTGTAGGAACCGGCGAAGACGGACTGGGTCGTCTCGATGCCGTTGTCGCCCGCCCGCACGTCGACCGCGTCGGTGATGAGTCCGGACCCCGTCTTGATCGACAGCCGTGCAGCGATCTCCTTGCCCGCGGCGTTGCTCGGGACCAGTACCGCCGCAGGAGCGAGCTTCTCGACGAGTGCGGCGAGGATCTCCGCCTGCGGAGCCACGAGGTACCCCGCAGTGTCGGCGTCGTCGACGACGTACACCTTGTGAGCGCCGTACTTCGCGAGCGTCACCTGCGCCTTCTCGACGCCGGGACCCACGTGCACGGCAGACGGCTCGCCGAGCCGTCGGGCGATGGTCAGCAGCTCGGCCGTCGCCTTGCGCAGCCGTCCGTCGGCGTGGTCGACGAGAACGAGTACCTCAGCCATGGTCATGCCTCCCTGTCTGTCGTCGGCCGGTCAGATGAACTTCTGGCCGGCGAGGAACTCGGCCAGCCTGCTGCCACCGTCGCCCTCGTCGGCAACGATCTGGCCCTGCGCCCGCGGAGGCCGCTTGGTGACCGAGACGACCGAGGTCCAGGCGGCGCGCAGCCCCACCTGCGAGGAGTCGATGCCGAGGTCCGCCAGGGCCCACTGCTCGACGGGCTTCTTCTTCGCCGCCATGATCCCCTTGAACGACGGGTAGCGCGGCTCGTTGATCTGGTCGGTCACCGAGACGAGGGCCGGCAGCGACGCCTCGATCGTCTCGGAGGCGGTGTCGCCGTCCCGGCGGATCGTGACCGTTCCCTCGCCGACGGTGAGCTCGGAGGCGTAGGTCACCTGGGGCAGGCCGAGTCGCTCGGCCAGCATCGCCGGTACGACCCCCATGACGCCATCGGTGGAGGACATGCCGGTCATGACGAGCTCCGGGGTGCCGCTCGTCGCCTTCCGCACGGCCTCGGCGAGGACGAGTGAGGTCGCAGCCGCGTCCGACCCGTGGATCGCCTCGTCCTCGACGTGCACACCTTTGTCGGCGCCCATCTGAAGTGCCTTCTTGATCGCGTTCGCCGCCGCCGCCGGGCCGACGGTCAGCACGGTGACCTCGCCCTCGCCGGCGGCCTCGACGATCTTCAGCGCCTCCTCGACGGCGTACTCGTCGAGCTCGGAGAGGAGGCCGTCGACACCGTCGCGGTCCACCGTCCGGTCCGAGTCGCGGAAGCTGCGGTCGGACTGGGCGTCCGGGACGTACTTGACACAGACGACGATGTTCATGCGTGCCTCGTCCTCTTCCTTCGTTCGGGGCGGAGGCCCGGGCCGGTCGGGCCCGGGCGTGCCGTCGATTCTCTCAGCCGGCGGCGCGTGCTCAGCACCGGTCGAGCGTGATGCCGGACACCCCGACCCTCCCGTCCGAGCACGACCGGGTGTCTCAGGCGCCCTCGAAGGTCGCCTTCCCGGGGCCTCGCTCGACGAAGCTGCGCATACCCGTGGCCCGGTCCTTCGTGGCGAACAGACCGGCGAACAGCATCCGCTCGACTTCGAGGCCGCTCTCGAGGTCCATGTCCAGGCCCCGGTCGATGGCCTCCTTGGCCGCCCGGAGCGCGTAGGCGGGCCCCCCGACGTATCGCGCCACCCGAGACCGTGCCGCGGTGTAGACATCGGATGCCGGGACGACCTCGTCGACGAGACCCATCGCCAGCGCCTCCTCGGCGCCGACGAACCGGCCGGAGAAGACGAGGTCCTTGGCCCGGGCCGGACCCACCAGCCGGGCGAGCCGCTGGGTGCCGCCGGCGCCGGGGATGATGCCGAGGAGGATCTCGGGCTGACCCAGCGTCGCGTCGTCCGCGGCGACCCGGAAGTCACACGCCAGCGCCACCTCGCACCCACCCCCCAGGGCGTAGCCGGTGATCGCGGCCACCGTGGGCTTGGGGAGCCGGGCCAGCCTGCGGGTGAAGTCCTGGAGGAGCGCCGAGTGGTCGACCATGTCGGTGTAGGACATGGTCTCCATCTCCTTGATGTCGGCGCCCGCGGCGAAGACCTTCTCGCCACCCCAGACGATGACCGCCGAGACGTCCCTGCGCTCCGAGGCCTCGCCGCAGGCGTCGACCAGCCCGTGCTGGATCTCCGTGTCGAGGGCGTTCATCGGGGGCCGGTCGAGCCGGATGGTCCCGATGCCGTCCTCCACCTCGAGGCGGACCGGCGCGGTCACTGGTCGTCCCCGGCATCCGCGCTGGGGTCGATGCCGAGCATCCGCTGGTGCCAGATGTGGACCCCCGACAGGATGACCTGGATCGAGACCTGGACGAGAGCCGAGACGTCGGCGCCGGGCGTGACGAGGTGTTCACCCGTGACGACGAGCGTCGTGCCGGCGATCCCGCTCTTCACGCAGTTCATGTTGAGGTTCAGCTCGTTGCACGTCTCGTGCAGCTTGAGCCGGTCGCCCTGCATCTCCTCGGCGACCTGCCACTGCCCGAAGACCCGCATGATCTGGACCTCGCCCTCCGAGCACCGGATGAACAGCTGCTGCTCGTTCGCCGTGAACGCCACGTCGCCGTCCGCGTCGAGGTTCGGTCGCAGCCCGAGGTCGACGAGCACGTCCAGGACCCGTCCGCGCAGGGGGTGCTCGTCTGCCGGTGGCGGGAAGTTGGGCAGGGACGTGGGATCGGTCATGGCTCCACCGTAACCACTCACTAGGCTCCCCTCCATGTCGCCGCAGGCCCGCCTCGGACCTCCCCGTTCGAGCGTCGCACGTGACCTGCCGCCCCTTCCCGGAGTCACCCTCGTGGACGGGGGAGCCGACATCGCGGTCTACGCAGGCCACGCCGAGGGGGCGGAGGTCTGCTTCTTCGAGGCGGGTGACCGCGCAGGCGTCACGGAGCGACGCGTGTCCCTCCCGGAGCGTGCCCACGGGTGGTGGTTCGGCTTCGTCCCCGACGTCCGGCCGGGCCAGCGCTACAACCTCCGGGTCGACGGCGCCTGGGACCCCGAGGGGGGCGTGCGGCACAACGCCGCCAAGCTGCTCCTCGACCCCTACGCCCGCGCCCTCGAGGGTGAGGTCACCTGGGGGCCAGAGGTCTATGGCCACGTCGTCGACCCGACGTGGGGTGGCGACGGCGAGCTCCCCTCTGCGCTCGACAGCCGGGCTCACGTGCCCCGATGCGTCGTCATCGACGACACGTTCGACTGGGAGGACGACCGGTCCCCGGGTCACTCGCTCAGCGAGACGGTGATCTACGAGGCCCACCTGCGCAGCCAGACCGTGCTGCACCCAGAGATCCCGCCCTCGCTGCGCGGCACGTATGCCGGTCTCGCGCACCCGGCCTCGTTGGCTCACCTCACCGGGCTCGGGGTCACGGCGGTCGAGCTGCTGCCGATCCAGGCGTTCACCCACGAGCCGCACCTGGCCAGACGTGCCATGACGAACCACTGGGGCTACAACTCTCTCGGCTTCTTCGCGCCGCACGCCGCCTACGCCGCCGCCAGGGACCCCCAGGCGGCGGTCGACGAGTTCAAGGGCATGGTCAAGCTCCTCCATCGTGAGGGGATCGAGGTCATCCTCGACGTCGTCTACAACCACACGGCCGAGCAGGCCCGCACCGGCGCCACCCTGTCGTGGCGCGGCCTGGACCAGCGGGCGTACTACCGGCTCGACGAGCGAGGACGGGACATCGACGTCACGGGTTGCGGCAACACCCTCGACCTGCGCCATCCCGTCGTCTGTCGCATGGTGCTCGACTCACTGCGCTACTGGGTGCAGGAGATGCACGTGGACGGATTCCGCTTCGACCTCGCCGTCGCTCTCGGCCGAGGGCGAGCCGACGAGTTCGACCCCGACCACCCGTTCCTCGTCGCGCTGCGCACGGATCCCGTCCTCTCCGCCGTGAGACTCATCGCCGAGCCCTGGGACCTGGGGCTGCACGGCTGGCGCACCGGCCAGTTCCCGCCGCCCTTCCTGGAGTGGAACGACCGGTTCCGGGACGCGAGCCGCCGGTTCTGGGTCAGTGATGTCCGGGCGCTCGAGCACGGCGACCAGGCGCACGGGCTCCACGACCTCGCCACCCGGCTCACCGGGTCACGTGACCTCTTCGGGGACCGCGACCGCGGCCCGACCGCGTCGGTGAACTTCGTCACGGCACACGACGGGTTCACCCTGGCCGACCTCACGGCATACGACCACAAGCACAACGAGGACAACGGCGAGGGCAACCGGGACGGCAGCAGCGGCGACGGCTCGTGGAACCACGGGGTGGAGGGCCCGACCGAGGACCCGACGGTCATGGCCGCCCGCGGCCGCACCATGCGCAACCTGCTCGGCAGCCTCCTGCTGTCGACCGGGGTGCCGATGCTGACGGCCGGCGACGAGATGGGTCGCACCCAGCGCGGCAACAACAACGCGTACTGCCAGGACAACGCGACGACCTGGGTCGACTGGGACCTCCGGCCCTGGCAGCAGGACCTCCTCGCGACGACTCGCCACCTCCTGCGTGTGCGCCGTGACCTCCCGGTGCTCCGTCAGCGCGTCTGGTCCGTCGGGCGGCAGGTCCGGCACGACGGCACCCGCGACCTCGAGTGGTATGCCGCGGACGGCCGTCCCGTGGGCACCCGGTGGGACGACCCGAGGCTGCGGGTGGTGCAGATGGCCCTGGCCGTCCCGTCCACGGACGTGGGCTCCCAGGACCGCCCTGGCGCCACCGCACTCGTGGTGGTCAACGGTGGCCGGGACGACGCCGAGGTGACGCTGGGCGCGGTGCCGGGCGTCACGGCATACCGGCTGCTCTGGGACAGCGTGTGGGAGCGCCCGGCCGAGGAGGGCGAACAACGCTCCCCCGGTCCCGTGACCGTGCCCGCCACGAGCCTGCGCGTCTACTCCGCCTCCCACGGCCGCTGACGCCTGCGACCCACACTGCTGCAGTGGAGGCGGCAGCCGCTCACCGCGATCCCGCTGCGGGCCGAGCTCGCAGAGCGTGACCTGCTCCCCAGCGTGCCCCTACCTCCGCTGAGGGCTCACGCCTCCTCGGCCGGTCGCGCCTCCCGTTCCGAGCCCGCGGCGCCCGACGGTGCCGCACCCGTCGTGGCGAGCCACCCGGCTCGGTTGACCCGGTGGACGAGCACCACCGTGACGATCCCGACGACGACGAGGCCGAGCAGACCGAGGAAGTAGAGCGGCGCGAGGGCGGTGCCGATGGCCACCAGGCCCACGAGCTGCACGAGGCCCGCCAAGGGTGCCCCGATCCGGATCCCGCGGGTGTAGATCCGGACGTCGCTGTCGCCCTCGGGAGCACGGTCGCGGATGCCCGTCGCGAGCTGGTGCATGACGGTGACGGACACGAGGATGCCCGCGAACGCGGCGCCCCACTCGACCCCGTACTGGTCGTTGAACAGTGGCGTCCCGCTCACCAGGGCAACGGGTATGCCGGCCGCGGCAGCTGCCCTGGCGCGCACGAACGCCTCGTGCACCTCCGCTGCGCCGGCCAGCCCGATGACGATCCAGGAGTAGCCGACGACGTCCGGGAGGACGTCCCAGCCCAGCAGCGGAAGGTCCAGCACGACGACGAGCAGCCCCCAGGCGGCCCAGACGAATCGGGTCATGGCGGTCACCCTAGGCCCGGCCGCGGAACGGCGGGTCCGGCGTTCGGCGCGCGTCGTTCTCGGGTGGACAGGCGGCAGGATGGTGGCCACACCAACCGTGATGCCCAGGAGGTCGGATGCCGTTGCCCGAGCTCGGCCGAGCAACCCAGGCCGCCATCTACCGCGCCGGGACCTACGGCCGCCGGCCACGGGTCCCCACGAACGCACAGGAGCTCGAGGAGGCGGCCCGGCGGGTCATGTCCCGCCGGGCGTTCGCGTACGTCGCCGGGTCGGCGGGCGGGGAGTCGACCGCCCGGGCCAACCTCGCTGCCTTCGACCGCTGGCGAGTCCTGCCGCGGATGCTCGTCGACACCGGGGAGCGGGACCAGTCCGTCGAGCTGCTCGGCCGGCGCCACGAGAGCCCGATCGTCGTGGCCCCGATCGGCGTGCTGTCCGCCGCGCACTCCGCGGCGGACGTGGCGGTGGCGCGCGCTGCCCGGGCGCAGAACGTCCTCCCGGTCCTCAGCACGCAGGCCTCGGTGCCGATGGAGGAGGTGGCCGCCGCGCTCGACGGCTGGGGACACTGGTACCAGCTCTACTGGAGCCGTGACGACGACCTCGTCGAGAGCCTCGTCCACCGGGCCGAGGCGTGTGGCAGCGAGGCGATCGTCGTGACCCTCGACACGGCATACCTCGGCTGGCGGCCCCGAGACCTCGACCTGGGGCACCTCCCCTTCGCCCGCGGAGAGGGCATCGCGCAGTACACCTCGGACCCCGTGTTCGGCCGCCTTGTCGAGCAGCGAGTCGCCGCCAAGCGGGTGGCCACGGCATCCGGTGAGGAGCCGGAGCCACAGCCGCGACCCAACGCGGCCGCCGTGCGCAGCCTCGTCTCGCTGAGCCGGAACCACCCCGGAGGCGTGCGGGACAACCTCTCGTCGCCGTACCCGCGGGCCGCCGTCGAGACGTTCCTCGAGGTGTTCTCCAAGCCCTCTCTCTCGTGGACCGACCTGTCCCGCCTGCGCGCGATGACGTCCCTACCCGTCGTCCTCAAGGGCATCCTGCACCCCGACGACGCCCGCCGTGCGGTCGCCGAGGGGGTCGACGGCATCCTCGTGTCGAACCACGGCGGCCGACAGGTGGACCGGTCGGTGGCGGCGCTCGACGCCCTGCCGGGCGTGGTGGACGCCGTCCGCGGCACCGGCTCCGCCGTGCCGGTGCTCTTCGACAGCGGGGTGCGGTCGGGGGCCGACGTGTTCGTCGCGCTGGCGCTGGGGGCGGATGCCGTGGGCATCGGCCGACCGCACGTCTACGGCCTGGCCCTGGCCGGAGAGGAAGGGGTGGCGGAGGTGCTGCGAAACATCCGCGCCGAGCTGGACCTGACGATGGCGCTCACCGGGTGCCGGACGCTGGCCGACGTCACCCGGGATCTCCTGGTGGAGGCGCCGACGACCCGGGAACCCTGACCCGTTCACCGCATCGGATGCCCGGCTGCGGGCAGGTCAGGCGTTCGCGACCAGACCGAGCTCCGCCGTCGTCGCCAGACCGGGATGCCTGGGCAGCACTCGCACCGTGTAGCCGAAGCCACCCGAGGCACGCAGCACGAGGTCCCCGGCGAACTGGTGCCGGCCGTGCTCGTACGACTCGATGTGGCCGAGCGACACCGAGGACACGTCGTGCAGCTCGTCGCCGTGGTGGTTCGTGCGGCCGTGGGCCACCTGCACGTCGACGTCGTCGGGGCCGAGGTCACCCAGCGAGACGTACGCGGTGACGTGCAAGGTCTCGCCCAGCTCGGGGCTGTCCCCGACACCCGAGGACTCGACGTGGTCGACGTGGACGTCACCCCAGGCGCCCCTGGCCCGCGCCTTGTATGCCGCCAGGTCCCGGGCCCCGGCGTAGCCCCCCTCCGCCATCGCCCAGCCGGAGCGGGCGGCCGGCACGTAGAGCTGCTCGGTGTAGTCGCGCACCATCCGGCTCGCGCGGACCTTCGGCCCCAGTGTCGTCACCGTGTGGAGGAGCATGGCCAGCCAGTTCTGCGGCAGACCGAGCTCGTCGGTGTCGTAGAAGCGCGGGGCCACCTGGTTCTCGATGAGGTCGTAGAGCGCGTTGGCCTCGATGTCGTCACGGCGCTCCGGGTCCTCGACCCCGTCGGCGGTGGGGATCGCCCAGCCGTTGTTGCCGTCGTGCCACTCGTCCCACCAGCCGTCGAGGATGGAGAGGTTGAGCGCGCCGTTGAGCGCCGCCTTCATGCCTGACGTGCCGCAGGCCTCGAAGGGCCGCAACGGGTTGTTGAGCCAGACGTCGCAGCCGGGGTAGAGGTGCAGCGCCATGGCGATGTCGTAGTTGGGGAGGAACACGATGCGGTGCCGGACCTCGGGGTCGTCGGCGAAGCGCACCATCTGCTGGATGAGCTGCTTGCCTGTCTCGTCGGCGGGGTGGGACTTGCCGGCGATGACGAGCTGCACCGGCCGGTCCGAGTCCAGGAGCAGCTTCTTCAGCCGGGCCGGGTCGCGCAGCATGAGGGTGAGCCGCTTGTAGGTCGGCACCCGGCGGGCGAACCCGATCGTCAACACGTCCGGGTCGAGGATGCCGTCGGTCCAGCCGAGCTCGGCCGCGGATGCTCCCCGCTCGAGCCACGACTCGCGGGTACGGCGCCGGACCCCCTCCACGAGCTGGAGGCGGAGCTCGCGCTTGGTGGCCCACACGGCGTCCCGAGGGACGCCCGCCATGGCCTCCCAGGAGTCCTGGGTGTCGAGCTCGTGGACGTCGGCATGGGTACGGGCGAGCTGGAAGACCTGACGGTCGACCCAGGTCGGGCCGTGGACGCCGTTGGTGATCGAGGTGATCGGCACCTCGGCGTCGTCGAAGCCCGGCCAGAGGCCGTCGAACATCTCGCGGCTCACCACCCCGTGCAACCGGGAGACCCCGTTGGCGCGCTGGGCGAGGCGCAGGCCCATGACGGCCATGTTGAACATCGTGGCCGACCCGCCTTCGTAGGTCTCGGCACCCAGGGCGAGGAGGCGGTCCACCGGCACGCCCTCGAGAGCCTGGGCCCCCCCGAAGTACAGCTCGATGAGCGAGCACTCGAAGCGGTCGATGCCGGCCGGCACGGGCGTGTGGGTCGTGAAGACCGTGGCGGACCGCACCGCCTCCAGGGCCTCCTCGAACGACATCCGCTCCGAGCGGACGAGCTCGCTGATCCGCTCCACGCCGAGGAACCCCGCGTGCCCCTCGTTGGCGTGGTAGACGTCGGGTGCCGGGGCACCGGTGAGCCGGGACCACAGTCGCAGCGCACGCACCCCGCCCATGCCGAGGAGCATCTCCTGCTGCAGGCGAAGCTCGCCACCGCCACCGTAGAGGCGCTCGGTGACGCTGCGGCCTCCGTCGTCGTTGGCGTGGACGTCGGAGTCGAGGAGCAGCAAGGGCACCCGCCCGACCTGGGCTCGCCACACCTGGGCGTGCAGCGTCCGGCCGCCGGGGAGGTCGATGTCGATGACGCACGCGTTGCCGTCCTCCTCGCGCAGCAGCGAGAGGGGGAGGCCGTCGGGGTCCAGGACCGGGTAGTCCTCCTCCTGCCAGCCGTCGCGGTTGAGGCTCTGGCGGAAGTAGCCGGTCTTGTAGAACAGGCCCACGCCGACGATCGGGACGCCGATGTCGGAGGCCGCCTTGAGGTGGTCACCGGCGAGGATGCCGAGGCCACCCGAGTACTGGGGCAGCGCCGCGGCGATGCCGAACTCGGCGCTGAAGTACGCGACGGCTGCCGGCACGCCGCCCTCGGACTCCTCGCGCCCCCAGTGCTGGTACCAGCGGTCCTCGCGGAGGTAGCGGTCGAGCGAGGCCTTGGCGGCGTCCACCCTCTGGACGAACCCGGGGTCACCGGCGAGGCGCTCGAGCTCCTGGGGCTGCAGGTCCGAGAGCATCGCGACGGGATCGCTGCCGACCGCGGCCCAGCGGGGCGGGTCGATGGACTCGAAGAGGTCGCGCAGCGGGGGGTGCCAGCTCCACCTCAGGTTCATCGCGAGCTCACCCAGGGCGGCGATCGGCGCGGGCAGGACGGGGCGGACGCTGAAGCGGCGGATGGCCTTCACGAGGGAGCAGCATAGAGGACGGTAAAAGCGCTTTCATGCCACCCCTTTCCTGCTGGCGTGATGATCTTGCGCCCCGAGATCCGGCGCCGTCGGCGACAGGCCCCGGCACCCACGGCGGCCGGTAGCGTGCGGCACGTGACCGCAGCCCCTCAGACCAGCGCCCCGCAGCATCCGATCGGCCGCATCCCCGTCCTCGACGTCCGCCCGTGCGTGGACAACGGCGCCCGTCCGGCCAAGTGCGTCGTCGACGAGGAGTTCCTCGTCACCGCCACGGTGTTCCGTGAGGGCCACGACGCCGTGAACGCCTCCGTGGTGCTCACCGACCCGGCCGGTGTGGAGCACCTCCTGCCCATGACCTGCACGAACCCCGGGCTCAACACGTGGGTGGCCCGCGTCAGCGCGGACCGTACCGGGTGGTGGTCCTACCGGGTCGAGGGCTGGTCGGACCCGTACGGCACCTGGGAGCACGACGCGACGATCAAGGTGCAGGCCGACGTCGACACCGAGCTCATGCTCGAGGAGGGAGCGCTGGTGCTCGAGCGCGCCATCGCCCACGGAGAGCGGACCGCCGCACAGAAGGCGGTGCTCCGGGATGCCGTCGCGGGGCTCCGCGACGCCGCCCGTCCTCCCACCGTCCGCCTCAAGGCGGGCACGGACGCCTCGGTCGAGGACGAGCTGGGCGCCCGACCCCTTCGCGAGTACGTCACCCCGTCGGCCGACCTGCCGCTCCTCGTCGAGCGCGAGCTCGCGCTCTCCGGTGCCTGGTACGAGATCTTCCCGCGCAGCGAGGGCGCCACCTACGACGAGGAGGAGCACCGCTGGACCACGGGAACCCTTCGGACAGCGGCCCGGCGGCTCCCGGCCATCGCGGCCATGGGCTTCGACGTCGTCTACCTCACCCCGATCCACCCCATCGGGCAGGCGGCCAAGAAGGGCCCGAACAACACCCTCGACGCGCGACCGGAGGACCCGGGCAGCCCGTACGCCATCGGCTCGCCGGACGGCGGCCACGACGCCATCCACCCCGACCTCGGGACCTTCGAGGACTTCGACGCCTTCGTCGCGGAGGCGCGGCGGCTGGGACTCGAGGTCGCCATGGACCTCGCCCTCCAGTGCTCCCCCGACCACCCGTGGGTCGCCGAGCACCCGGAGTGGTTCACCACCCGTGCCGACGGCACCATCGCGTACGCGGAGAACCCTCCCAAGAAGTACCAGGACATCTACCCCGTCAACTTCGACAACGACCCGGCCGGCATCTACGCGGAGGTCCGTCGGGTCGTCCAGGTCTGGATCGACCACGGGGTGACCCTGTTCCGGGTCGACAACCCGCACACCAAGCCGGTCGAGTTCTGGCAGTGGCTCATCGCCGACGTCGCCAAGGACCACCCCGACGTGATCTGGCTGGCGGAGGCCTTCACCAAGCCCGCGATGATGCACACCCTCGGCAAGATCGGCTTCCAGCAGAGCTACACCTACTACACGTGGCGCACCACGGCCGGCGAGCTGCGCGAGTACCTCACCGAGCTCTCCGGCGAGGCGGCGGCATACATGCGCCCCTCCTTCTGGCCGACGACCCACGACATCCTCACGCCGTACATGCAGTTCGGCGGGCCTGCGGCGTGGAAGCTGCGGGCCGCGTTGGCGGCGACCCTCGTCCCCACCTACGGGATCTACGCCGGCTACGAGCTCATGGAGCACGTGGCCCGCCCCGGCGCCGAGGAGCAGATCGACAACGAGAAGTACGAGTACAAGAACCGCCGCTGGGAGGACGACGAGCCGGGCGGCGCACGCGAGGGGCGCACACTGGCCGGGTACCTCACCCGGCTCAACGAGATCCGCCGCTCCCACCCCGCACTGCACCGCCTGCGCGACATCCGCTTCCACCACGTCGACGACGAGAACTTCCTCGCGTTCTCCAAGCGCCGCCGGCTGCCGGACGGCACCGAGGACGTCGTCGTCGTCGTCGCGAACCTCGACCCGCACTCCACGCGCGCGACGACCCTGCGCCTCGACATGATGGCGCTCGGCCTGGAGCCGGGCGACAGCTTCCAGGCCGGCGACCTCGTCACCGGCGAGACGTGGACCTGGCAGCGGGACACGTACGTGCGCCTCGGACCGGAGGTCGAGCCCGTCCACCTCGTGTCGGTGAGGAGACCCTGGTGACGGTGATCGCCGGGATGGGCCACTCCACCCCGGGACTCGGCGCCAACCAGCCGGGACTGCGCCACGACCCCGAGTGGTTCCGCACCGCCGTCTTCTACGAGGTCCTCGTGCGCGCCTTCGGCGACAGCAACGGTTCCGGTGAGGGCGACTTCGCCGGCATCGTCAACCGGCTCGACTACCTCCAGTGGCTCGGAGTGGACTGCCTGTGGCTCCCGCCGTTCTACGCCAGCCCGCTCCGGGACGGCGGCTACGACATCTCGGACTACACCCAGGTGCTCCCCGAGTTCGGCACCCTGCCGGAGTTCAAGGAGCTCATCACCCAGTCGCACGCGCGCGGCATCCGCATCGTCACCGACCTCGTCATGAACCACACGAGCGACCAGCACCCGTGGTTCCAGGCGTCGCGCAGTGACCCGGAGGGCCCCTACGGGGACTTCTACGTGTGGTCCGACACCGACGACCGGTACACCGACGCACGGATCATCTTCGTCGACACCGAGACGTCGAACTGGACCTTCGACCCCATCCGGCGGCAGTTCTTCTGGCACCGGTTCTTCAGCCACCAGCCGGACCTCAACTTCGAGAACCGCGCGGTCCACGAGGCGATGTTCGACGTGGTGCGCTTCTGGATGGACATGGGCATCGACGGCTTCCGCCTGGACGCCGTCCCGTACCTCTACGAGGAGGAGGGCCACAACGGCGAGAACCACCCCCGGACCCACGAGTTCCTCGCGGCCCTGCGAGCGATGGTGGACACCGAGTACCCCGGGCGCATCCTCATCGCCGAGGCGAACCAGCCCCCCCGGGACGTCGTCGACTACTTCGGCACCGAGGAGTCCGCGGAGTGCCAGATGTGCTTCCACTTCCCCGTCATGCCGATGCTCTACTACGCCCTGCGCGAGGAGAAGGCGGCGCCGATCATCGACGTCCTCGCCGACACCCCACCCATCCCGAAGGGCAGCCAGTGGGGCACCTTCCTGCGCAACCACGACGAGCTGACCCTCGAGATGGTCACGCCCGAGCAACGCGCGGCGATGTACGGCTGGTACGCGCCTGACCCGAGGATGCGGGCCAACGTCGGCATCCGCCGGCGGCTCGCGCCGCTGCTCGACAACTCGCGCCCCGAGATCGAGCTCATCCACGCCCTGCTGCTCTCCCTGCCCGGCTCCCCGTGTCTCTACTACGGTGACGAGATCGGCATGGGCGACAACATCTGGCTCCACGACCGGGATGCCGTGCGCACCCCGATGCAGTGGACGCCCGACCGCAACGCCGGGTTCTCCACCGCCGACCCGGGAAAGCTCTACCTCCCGGTCATCCAGTCGTTGGTCTTCCACCACAACCACACGAACGTCGAGGCGCAGATGGCCTCGGGGTCCTCGCTCCTGCACTGGGTCCGCGGGATGCTCGCCGTGCGGCGTGAGCACCCCGTCTTCGGGCTCGGCGACTTCGAGGTGTGCGGGTCCACCCACGAGCGGGTGCTGGCGTTCGCGCGCGTCGACCGGCACGACCGCGACACCGAGGACCGCTCCGCCCTGGCGGTTCTGTGCGTCAACAACCTCTCGTCGCGGCCCCAGTCGGCGACGGTCATGGTCCCTGAGCAGCTGTGGGGCTGGCAGACCCGAGACCTCTTCGGTGGCAGTGGGTTCCCGGACATCGGTCCGGACGGCAGGGTTGCCATCACCCTCGGATCGCGGGACTTCTTCTGGCTCGCCCTGTCACCCGGCGTCGGTGGTCACCGTGGCTGACATCATCTCGACCGCCACGATCCGCCCGACCAAGCTCGAGCTGGTCCAGGGCTGGATGGGTGACCAGCGGTGGTATGCCGCCAAGGGCCGGCACCCGCGGCTGCGCCTCCTCGCCGCCTGGCGTCTCGACGACCCCGAGGGGGAGGTGGGAATCGAGACGCTCGTCGTCGCCGACGAGGCCGGCCAGGAGCCGGTCGTCTACCAGGTGCCCCTGACCTACCGGGGTGAGCCGCTGAGCGGAGCCGACCACGGCCTGGTCGGCACGACGGAGCACTCGGCCCTCGGCCGGCGCTGGGTCTACGACGCGCCGCACGACCCGGTCTACGCCGCCCAGCTCCTCGAGCTCGTCCAGGGCCGGGTACGTGCCCAGTCGTCCGAGCGGTCGAACGAGCTGGAGACCGGCGTCGTGGGGGTGCCTCGGGCGACCTGGGGCCCCGTCGTTCGCGCACGCACCTCGCGGGTCCTGGCGGGGGAGCAGTCCAACACCTCCGTCGTCGTCGACGGCGAGCTTCCCGATGGCGCGCGCACCCCGGTGATCCTCAAGGTCTTCCGCATGCTCTCCCCCGGTGAGAACCCGGACGTCGTCCTCCAGGGCGTCCTCGGGGACGCCGGATGCCGCCGCGTCGCGGCCCTCGTGGGCGCGGTGGCAGGGCGCTGGCCGCACCCGGGCAGCGAGGGCGACGCGCCGGCATCCGGTCACCTCGCCTTCGCCCAGGAGTTCCTGCCCGGAGTGGAGGACGCCTGGCGCGTCGCACTGGGGGCGGCCCAGGCGGGCGTGGACTTCGCGGGCCCGGCCCGGGCCCTGGGCGAGGCCACGGCCGAGGTGCACGGCACGCTCGCCCACGTGCTCGGGACGCAAGCCACGACGCGGGAGCAGGCCGCGGCGATCGTCGCCGAGATGCGGAGCCGCTTCGAGGCCGCGGTGGTCGAGACGCCCGAGCTCGAGGAGGTCCGTCGACCGTTCGAGACGGTGCTCAGTGCGGCGCGCGACGCCGACTGGCCGCCGCTCCAGCGGATCCACGGCGACTACCACCTGGGACAGGTGCTCCACTCCCCCGAGCGGGGGTGGGTGCTCCTCGACTTCGAGGGCGAACCGTTGCGCCCGCTGTCGGAGAGGTCACGTCCCGACCAGTGCCTCAGGGATGTCGCCGGAATGCTCCGCAGCTTCGACTACGTCGGCGGCACGTGCGAGCAGCTGCGCGGGACCTCCGCGCGCGACTGGGTCACCTCGGCGCAGCAGGCCTTCCTCGACGGGTATGCCGCCCGAGCCCGCAGCGACCCCCGCGAGCTCGGGGCTCTCCTCGCCGCCTTCGAGCTCGACAAGGCGATGTACGAGGTCGTCTACGAGGCGCGGAACCGCCCGGGGTGGCTCACCATCCCGCTCGCCGCCGTCCACCGACTCACCGCCCACTTCGCCCCGGATCCCCAGCGCGACCCGACCACCATGCAAGGAGACCCGTCGTGACCCCCACCCCGAGCCCCGAGGTGGGCGGCGCGATCACCGCCCTCGTCCAGGGGCGCCACCAGCAGCCGCACGACCTGCTCGGCCAGCACCTGGAGCCCGGTGGGTTGCGCATCCGCGTGCTCAAGCCGCTGGCCCGCTCGGTCCGCGTGCGCTTCGAGGACGGCGAGGAGCTGGAGCTCGCCCACGAGGCGGAGGGGGTGTGGACGGCCGTGCGAACCGACGCCACCAGGACGATGGACTACCGGCTGATCGTGGCCTGGACGGACGGCATCGAGCACCTCCAGGACGACCCCTACCGCTTCGCACCGACCCTCGGGGAGGTGGACCTCCACCTCGTGGGTGAGGGCCGGCACGAGCAGCTGTGGACCGTTCTCGGTGCCCGCGTCCGCGAGTACGTCGGACCCATGGGTCCGGTGCGAGGAGTGTCGTTCGCCGTGTGGGCACCCCGGGCGAAGGCGGTGCGCGTGATCGGCGACTTCAACGCCTGGGACGGCCGGATCCACCCCATGAGGATCATCGGCGCCTCGGGCGTCTGGGAGCTCTTCGTCCCCGGCGTGGGTGCCGGCAACGTCTACAAGTTCGAGATCCGGGGGGCCGACGACGTCGTGCGCACCAAGGCCGACCCGATGGCCAGGCGGACCGAGACGCCGCCGAACACCGGCTCGGTCGTCGACGAGTCGAATCATGAGTGGAGTGATTCCGGGTGGATGGAGTCCAGCGCCGGGCGCGACCCACACCACGGTCCGATGAGCGTGTACGAGGTCCACCTCGGCTCCTGGCGACAGGGGCTCTCCTACCGCGAGCTGGCCGAGCACCTCGTCAACTACGTCTCCGACCTCGGGTTCACGCACGTCGAGCTGCTCCCCGTCATGGAGCACCCGTACGGTCCCTCCTGGGGCTACCAGGTCACGGGGTACTTCGCCCCCACGGCACGGTTCGGGACACCCGACGAGTTCAAGTACCTCGTGGACCGGCTGCACCAGGCCGGCATCGGCGTCATCCTCGACTGGGTGCCGGGCCACTTCCCACGCGACGAGTTCGCGCTGGCCCGCTTCGACGGCCTGCCCCTGTACGAGCACCCGGACCCGCGCCGAGGGGACCAGCCCGACTGGGGGACCCATGTCTTCGACTTCGGACGGCTCGAGGTGCGCAACTTCCTCGTCGCCAACGCCGTGTACTGGCTCGAGGAGTTCCATGTCGACGGGCTGCGCGTCGACGCCGTCGCCTCGATGCTCTACCTCGACTACTCCCGCAAGGACGGTGAGTGGATCCCCAACGTGCACGGCGGCCGGGAGCACCTCGAGGCGATAGGCCTGCTGCAGGAGGCGAACGCGACGGCATACCGGAGGGTGCCTGGAGTCGTCACCATCGCCGAGGAGTCGACGTCCTGGCCCGGGGTCACCAAGCCGACGTCCGGCGGCGGCCTCGGCTTCGGGCTGAAGTGGAACATGGGGTGGATGAACGACACCCTGCGCTACCTCACGCAGGAGCCGATCCACCGGCAGTACCACCACAACCTGCTGACCTTCTCGCTGATGTACGCCTTCAGCGAGAACTACCTGCTGCCGATCAGCCACGACGAGGTCGTCCACGGCAAGGGCTCGCTGCTGACCAAGATCCCGGGCAACCGCACCGACCAGCTCGCGACGCTCCGGGCCTTCCTCGCCTACATGTGGTCGCACCCGGGCAAGCAGCTGATCTTCATGGGGTGTGAGTTCGCGCAGCCGGGCGAGTGGGGGGACGGGCGCTCGCTCGACTGGTGGCTGCTGGACCACGCGGCCCACTATCGCGTGCACAACATGGTCAAGGAGCTCAACCGGATCTACCTCTCGCACCCGGCGCTGTGGGCCCTGGACTCCCAGTCGGCCGGCTTCCGGTGGCTCGACGCAGACGACAACACGGGCAACGTCCTGTCGTACCTGCGCTTCGCCCAACCCGACGAGGAGGGCGACGTCGTCGCGACGGTCGTCAACTACGGCGGCGAGGACAAGGAGGCGGTGCGTGTGGGGGTCCCCCGCCCCGGCCGGTGGGAGGTCCTGCTCGACACGAGCGGCTTCGACGAGCTGAGCAGCCCGAGCCAGGCCGGCATCGTCCATGAGGCGGAGTCGCTCCCGTGGCACGACCAGCAGTGGTCCGTCACGGTTCGGGTGGCGCGGCTGTCGACTCTCTACCTCGCCCCGCTCGGAGAGGTCGTGGACGTGCTCTCGGAGACGAGCGTCGCCAGCGCCCCAGCGGACGCCGGTCGATCGACGCCCATGCTGCCCGTCCCCTGAGGGAACGGTTCTTGCCCTCCGCCCCGCGTTCCGGTTCCTGGTCGAGCGCCCCGGGCCGGGAGACGAGCCGGGACTTCGGTGCCCGGTGCTGGGCTGTCGGTGCGACACCTCTGAAAGGATCATCGGATGAACGCCCCTCGTGCCGGACAGCCAGCGGAACCCTCCGACCTCGTCGACGTCGCCGCGCTCGTCACGGCCTACTACACCCGCGAGCCGGACCCTGAGAACGTCGACGAGCAGGTCGCCTTCGGGACCTCCGGTCACCGGGGGTCGAGCCTGAAGACGTCCTTCAACGAGGCACACATCCTGGCGACGACGCAGGCCATCTGCGAGTACCGACGGGACCAGGGCTTCGACGGGCCGCTCTTCCTCGGCCGTGACACCCACGGCCTCTCGGAGCCTGCCTGGTCGACGGCCCTCGAGGTGCTCGCGGCCAACGACGTCACCGTGCTCGTCGACGCAGCCGACCGCTACACGCCGACCCCCGCCGTCTCGCACGCGATCCTCACCGCCAACCGGGGCCGGATCACCGGCGTCGACGGGATGCCGTCCGGTGCGGGGCTCGCGGACGGCATCGTCGTCACCCCGTCACACAACCCGCCCAGCGACGGGGGCTTCAAGTACAACCCACCGCACGGCGGACCGGCCGACTCCGACGCGACGAAGGCGATCGCCGCGCGGGCGAACGAGCTCATCCGCGGCGGACTCGGGGGCGTCAAGCGCGTGCCCTTCGCGCGCGCCCGAGCAGCAGCCGCGGCATACGACTTCCTCGGCACGTACGTCGACGACCTGCCCGACGTCGTCGACGTGGACGCCATCCGGGGAGCGGGCATCCGGATCGGCGCCGACCCGCTCGGCGGGGCAGCCGTCGACTACTGGGGCGCGATCGCCGAGCGACACCGCCTCGACCTCACCGTCGTCAACCCCCTCGTCGACGCCACCTGGCGGTTCATGACGCTCGACTGGGACGGCAAGATCCGGATGGACTGCTCGTCCCCCTCCGCCATGGCGAGCCTCATCGAGCAGCGCGACGCCTACGAGATCGCCACCGGCAACGACGCCGACGCGGACCGGCACGGCATCGTCACGCCGGATGCCGGCCTGATGAACCCCAACCACTACCTGGCCGTGGCGATCCAGTACCTCTACGGAGGGGCTCGGCCGCAGTGGCGGGACGACGGCTTCATCGGCAAGACGCTCGTGTCGAGCACGATGATCGACCGGGTGGCCGCAGACCTGGGGCGCCGGCTCGTCGAGGTGCCCGTGGGCTTCAAGTGGTTCGTGCCGGGGCTGCTCGACGGGTCAGGTCCCTTCGGAGGTGAGGAGTCGGCCGGGGCGTCGTTCCTCCGGCGGGACGGCTCGGTGTGGACGACGGACAAGGACGGCATCATCCTCGCCCTGCTGGCCTCCGAGATCCTCGCGACCACTGGCCGGAGCCCGAGCGACCACTACCGCGCGCTTGTGGACCGACACGGCGAGCCGGCATACGCCCGGATCGACGCCGCGGCGGACCGGGAGCAGAAGGCGAAGCTCGGTGCCCTCTCCCCCGACGACGTCACGGCCGAGTCGCTCGCCGGCGAGCCGATCACGGCCAAGCTGACCCAGGCGCCCGGCAACGGGGCTGCCATCGGTGGGCTCAAGGTCGTCACCGACTCCGCATGGTTCGCGGCCCGTCCGAGCGGCACCGAGGACGTCTACAAGATCTACGCGGAGTCCTTCCGTGGGCCCGAGCACCTTCGCCAGGTGCAGACCGAGGCCAAGGAGGTCGTGTCGGCGGCCCTGGGATCCTGACCACCTCGACACCGAGCCGCCACGGGACTCAGGGTGAAGGGGTCCTCTGGCGGCGCAGTGGCTGACCGACCGAGGTACCTACCTCGTCGAGATGAGGCAACACGCCGATCGGGCCCATCAACCGTCGGCGTGTCGCCTCATCTCGCGAACCCTCGGCGTGTTGCCTCATCTCGACCGGATCAGGAGGTCGGGGTCGGGGCCGGGGCCTTGGCGCCGAGTCGGGCACGCTCGTCGGACATCCAGAGGTCGAGGAGCCCGGCGAAGTGGGCCTCGAACTGCTCCCGCTCGTGCGCCGGGTACGTCTGCTCGACCGTGGAGTGGAGCAGTGCGGCGAAGTCCGGCCCGGCGATCCACTCCAGGACCATCTCGTCGACGTCCGGAAGCGCGGAGTCGCAGAACGACCGGTAGCGGTCGACCTCGAAGTACTCGTCGGCGAGCGCCTGGTAGGCCGAGAGCCGGCCGTGGTGGTCCAGCGCCTCGTCGTCGGCGACCGCGAACCACGGCCCGGTGTCGACCTGCGTGCGCGGCGAGCGGCCCGTGACGACGCAGAAGGCCGTCCACCGCAGCAGTGCCTTCATCGCCCAGGGGAAGTAGTAGTGCAGCGACGTCACGGCGACGTCGGGGCACGCGTTGGCGTAGTCGATCGGGTACACCACCCCGTCCTTGACGAGCATCTCGCAGGAGTTGAACTCCCACCGGAAGAAGGCGTTCACCGTCTGCGAGATCGTCACGACCTCACGGCCCACCTCGTCGCTGAGGAAGTCGTGGGCGACGGCATACCGATGGTGCATCGGCTCATCGGGCCGGAACTTCATGACCATCGTCTCCGGCCCGATCGTCAGGGACCGGGCGAAGTGCTCGAAGTCCGGCACGGAGGCCTGCAGGTGCATGAGCATCTCGCCGGACTCGTCGTAGGAGCGGTGGAGCTCGTCACGGTCGCTCACCCTCGACACCCCCCGCCACCCGCCACCGTCGAAGGGCTTCATGTACAGGGGGAAGCCGATCTCCTCCGCGATGCGGTCGAGGTCGAAGGACCGGTTGTACTTGGCCGACGTGTAGGCCCAGCGCGCGTTGTCGACGGGGTTCTTGTAGGGCACCAGCACCGTCTCCGGCACGTTCATGCCCAGCCGCATCAGCGCGCAGTACGCCGAGTGCTTCTCCATCGACTGGAACGTGAACGGGCTGTTGAGCAGGTAGACGTCGTCCATGAGCGCCACCTTCTTGAGCCACTCACGGGGGTGGTAGTACCAGTGCGCGAGCCGGTCGATGACGAGCTCGTGGCGCGCCCGGTCGCGGAGGTTGAACGGCTCGATGCTCAGGCGCTCGGTGGTGAGGGTGTGCTGGGACCCGTCGGGGGCGCGCAGGACCCCCAGGCGCCGCGCGAGGGCTTCGAAGGTGCTCGGCCAGTCCTCCTCGGCGCCGAGGAGAAGCCCGACGAGGTGGTCGGTGGTGGGGGCCATGGAAAGGTCTCCTTCTCACTGGTGCGGAGTTGGGGGTCGGATGGTGGAACGGGGGGCTGCCGGTCGGCAGCTGCCGTGAGGCCCCCCGTCAGACGAAGCGGGGCAGGTGGTGGGCCAGCTGGCGTTGCCACCACGGCCAGTCGTGGGCGCTGTCGTGACCCCACACGTCGAGCTCATGGCGGATTCCCTTGCGCGAGAGCACCTCGGCGAACGCCCGCGTGCCGGGGAGCGCCTGGGTCGGGGACACCTCGAACGGCCCCTGGCCGACGACGAGCAGCAGCGAGACACGGGACCGGATCCACTCGAGGTGGTCACCTCCCATGTTCCCGACGTATGCCGTGGGGTTGGCGAAGTAGCTCGCGTCACCCAGCTCACCCCACCCGTTCCACGTCGTGGGGTCGTAGTTGCCGGAGAGGCCGATGGCGACGGGGGCCACGTCCGCGCGCTGCAGGGTGAGGTGGACCGCGTGGTAGGCACCCAGCGAGACCCCCACCGTGACGACCTCCGAGGCGCCGCCGGTCTGGTCGAGCACCCAGGGCAGCACCTGCTCGGAGAGCGCGGCTGTGTAGGTCTGGGCCCGACGGGCCCGCTCCTCGGTCGGCACGCCGTTGTCGGCCCAGGACCCGCCGTCGAGGGAGTCGACGCAGAACAGGCTCACCCGGCCGGCGTCGATGAGCGGACGGACGGCGTGGACCATGCCGTTGCCCTCCGCGTCCCGAGCCGCGCCGGCCTCGGACGGGAAGAGGAGCACGGGTCGCCCCCACGCGCCGTACCGGACGACCTCGAGGCCCGCGTCGTGACCCGGGACGGGCAGGCGGACGCTCGACGTCTCCATGCGACCACACCCTGCCGGTCGGGTCAGCCGCCCGCAACCACCGGTGCCCACACCGCCCGGAGCACCTCGGTGAGGCCCGGGTCGAGGCTGTCGCGCCATGCCGTGTAGTTGTGGAGGTCCGGGACCTCGCGCAGGGTGACGTGGTGTCCCGCCCGGCGGAGGGCCGCGGCCATGTCGCGGTTGTTCGCCACGTTCTCCTCGAGCGCCCCGCAGGTCATGCCGACGGTCAGCGGGTGCTCCGCGTGCCGGGTGTCGAGGACCGTCTGGACGAGCCGGGCGATCCGCCCGAAGTACCGGTAGCCGCTCTCGTTCCCGTCGTGGCGCGCCTGGAAGAACGAGCCGGACTGCGAGAAGACCCCTCCGACCCGGGGGGCGGCCAGCAGCCCGAGGAGCACTGCGGTCAGCCCTCCGAGGCTCGCCCCCACGACGACGACCGGACCGCGCACGGCATACCGCCGCTGCAGGTGGTCCAGGCCCGCATCGGCGACCGTGCGGAGGTACTGCGGCGACCCCGAGTACCACGAGTCGCGGATGACCGGGTGGGCGAGAGCGACCCGGTGCGGGGGCAGGTGCCCCGCAGCGACCATCGCGCCGGTGTAGGCCGTGATGCCGGCCAGCTGGTCGTACTCGGCGCCGTCGTGCACGAGCATGAGCGGGGCGGGCTCGTCGTTCGCGAGGTCCGCGGGACTCCACACCGTCACCGGTACCTCGTGCGAGGTCTCCCCGGAGAACGTGTGCGGCTCCAGCGTCCCCGGCACCCCGGGGGCGGAGAGCCACCACGGGGGGTGGTACCCGGGCATCTCCATGACCGAGCGGTCGCCGAACGCCGTGCGCACGGTCGCGGGGTTCGCCGGGTCCAGCACCACCTCGACGTGGTCACCCCACGCGACGGCGAACCGGTACTCGATGCGCTGGAGGGCCGGGCGGGGGAGGTCGAGGACCCACCCGTGCATATCCCGCCGGAGCTCGCGAGGCCCGAGGACGGCGCGATCGCACTGGACGACGACCGCCGTGACGTCCGGGTCCTCGAGGTCGAGCCGGGAGGACGACCGCCGTGACGTCCGGGTCCTCGAGGTCGAGCCGGAACCGGACGTGGTCGTCGAGTAGCTGGGGTGGCACCGGTCAGAAGAGGGCGCTCATCAATGCGGTGCGACCCTTGCGGACGCGCTCGTCCTGCGCGCCGACGACCGAGAAGAGCTCGAGGAGGTGGCTGCGGACCCGCTCCCGGTCCTCCCCGGTCGTCGTCCGCACGAGGTCGAGAAGCCGGGTGAAGGCGTCCTCGACGTGCCCCCCGAGGACATCGAGGTCCGCGACGGTGGTGGCCGCCTCCACGTCCCCCGGGTCGGCGGCAGCAGCGGCTCGGGCAGCAGCGAGGTCGACACCGGCCGTGCGCTGCATGAGCCGGACCTGGGCAAGCCCGAGCTCGGCGTCGTGGTCCTTGGGGTCGGCGGCGAGAGCCTTCTCGTAGGCCGCCGTGGCTGCGGCGAGGTCGCCGCGCTCGATGGCGTCGAACGCCTCCTGGTGGAGCGGCGGCAGCTCGTCCGACTCCTCGCCACCGTCGACGTCACCGAGGTCGACCCGTCCGGTGATCCCGTTCTGCACGGCGGCCTGGAGCAGCTGCTCGAGGACGGCTCGCACCTCGGACTCCGGCTGGACGCCGGGGAAGAGCGGGACCGGCTGGCCCTGGAGCAACCCGAACGTCGCCGGAACCGAGGGCTGGCCGAACGCCTGCACGAGCAGCGGCTGGAAGGCCTGGAGCAGCTCCGGCGAGGCCGACAGGTCGGCGGTGAGGACCAGCACGCGTCCACCGAGGGTCGCGGCGACCCTGGTGACGGTGTCGACGAGCTCGCGGGTCTGCGGATGGGCGGAGGACCAGAGGACGAGCACGCCGGCGACCTGGAGGGTGCGGGCCAGCGCCTCCTGGAACGTGTCGGCGTCGACCTCGACGACCAGACCTCGGGGAACGTTCGGCACGCTCGGCTGGGCCGAGGCGGTCGGCCCCGGGGCCGGACCGACCGGCATCCCGCCGCCGGCGCCTGCTGGGTCGGACGTCGTCGTACCGGCGACGGCGGACAGGTCGACGGCGCCGCGGGTGCCCGCGGGCGGGGTGGTCTCGCTCATGGTCACGATTCTGTCAAAGGGTGGGCGGGTGCGATGTCACTGGCCCTTGCCGGACACGAGCAGCTCGGTGGCGCCGATGACCTCGGCCTTGCCGGTGGGGGGCACGACCATGACGAAGGGCTGGAGGTTCTGCAGCGTGAGGGTCTTGGTGACCTTCTTCTTGCCGGTGACCTTCGCATACTCGGCCGGCAGGACGAGCTCCTTGGCCGTGGGCTTGACGGCGATCGTGTCGGTGCGCCGAAGGAGACCGAAGGTCACGGCACCGCCGTCGGCGAGCCGGAACGTCACGGCGTTCTCCAGCAGTGGGGCATGGACCTGGGTCAGGGTGCCGAGCTTGCCGAGGGCCTTGGTCTGAGCGGCTGCCGTGGTGCGCAGGCCGGTCGCGAAGGGGTCGTCGACGGCGACGGCTTCGGTGGCCTTGGGCTTCGGGTGTGCCAGCGCGGCGGCGTACGCCGCCACTGCAGCCGCAGGCGCGAGGGCCAGACCCTCCTTGGTCGCCGTGTCGAGGAGAGGCGCCCCGTTGGTCGAGTCCCCCAGCGCCGGGAGCTCGGCACCACCGAACATCGGCACGCTCGCGGTGATCCGGAAGGGCTCCTCGGGCTTCCGCGACATCAGGACGTGGAGGAACTGCGTGTTGGTGTCCTCCTCGAGCGTGGCGGCGAGGATCGCGCGCGGCCAGGCCCGCCCGGCCGACTGCGCCACGACGGTCGGTGCCTTCGGGGCCGCCAGCTCGGTGGTCGCCACCGCCTTGGGAGCGCGCGCGGCCTGCGCGTTGGCGACGGTGAGTGCGTCACCGGCAAGCACCTGCGCCCGGGCCTTCGCCGCCGCCTTGGCATCACCGTCGACAGGGGCCTCTGCTGCCGCGACCAGGCGGGCCGCGATCGCCGCCGCGCCCTCAGGGTCGAGCGGCGCGGACTCGGTTCGCTCGGGGGGCGCCGCCTTGATGCCGACGAGGGCGTCCTGGGCGTCCTGGGCTCCGCAGCCGGTGAGCAGCAGCGCACCGGCCAGACCGGTAGCGAGGAGCCTCCGCGTGGTCATCCCGCCAGGCGTCTGGCGGTGGCGGGGGCCTCCGGAAGGAGTGAGGTGGGCGCAACGGTCGCTCATCGGGCGACCTCCTCGGCGTCGCGTGTGCCGCCGCGGGCACCATGGCGTCCGGGCGTCGCGGTGCGGGCCTCGCCGATCTCAGCCGGCGACGACGTCTCCGGCTCCTCGGCCTGACCCGTCCCGTCCGGGCGGCGTCGCGAGAAGAGCAGGGTCACTCCGGCGACGAGGAGGAACAGGCCGACGAGCGCCGCGATGACGGCCTCGACGAACCACGTCTTGTTCGTGACGGACAGGCTGAGCGAGCGCAGCGGCGAACCGTCGGCGAGGACGACGAGGGTCTCCGGAGCACTCGCCTGACGCACGGTGAGCGTGACGGGGCCCTCCTCGTCCTCCTGGAGCCGCCAGAGGTCCGCCGCCCCCAGCTCGGCGACCTCGCCACTCCCCCGCACACTCGTCCGCAGTGCCCAGTCCTGGACGTCGACACCCGTGACGTCCACGTGGCGGCCCCCGCCCATCACGGCCGAGGCGTCGGAGGGGTTCGCGAGCGCCATCCAGACCGAGCCCCCCTCGGCGGGCGTGGCGGTGACGACGACGTCCGCATCGACTCGGTTGAGCACGTCGGGGCGGATGATCACGGGGTCGTCGGTGTCGGGTCTCGCCGAGAACTCGGCGGTCCCGGAGGTCCCCAGCTGGGTCGCGAACCAGACGCCGACCGCGGTGAGCGCAAGGCCCAGCAGGGCCAGCAGCGCTCCCGCGACGCGCGTGACGATGGTGAGCATGGGGTGGTGTCCTTCGGGTTCCGGAGCGTCCGGGCGTGGGCTCCCGGCTCGGGAGTGGCCTTACACCATGACAAACGCGCGCGGCACCGGCCAAATCCCATGATGCACCCGGCGTGACGCACGACACGCCGGGTGGATCAGGCGTCGAAGTCGCGGGCCCCGATCCGAACCGCGCGCAGCAGGGCGAAGAGCGTGGCGTGCTGCTCCTCGTCGAGCATCCCCAGGCCGAACTCCACCGCTTCGAGGTCCGCGGTCACGAGCTCCATGGCGTCCCGACCGGCCTCCGTGATGACGGCGAAGGCCCCTCGCCGGTCCTCGGGGTTCGGCACCCGTTCGACGAGACCCTGCGCCGCGAGCCGCTGGACGATGTTCGTCGCACTCGTCGGGTGCACCATGAGCCGCTCCCCGATACGCGACATCGAGAGGCGGCCCGCGCGGCTGAAGGCCAGGAGGACGAGCGCCTCGTAGCGGGCGAAGGTGAGACCGTGCCGGCCGGCGATGGCGTCGAAGCGCGCGAGGAGCAGCTGCTGCACGCGCATGATCGACGTGGCGCTGGCCATGGCCACCGAGCGCGAGTCGTCTCCCCACCGGGCTCGCCACAGCTCCTCGGCCCGCGCGATCGGGTCGAACGGCAGGCGCACGGGCTGGCTCACAGCGAGCACGCTAGTGGAGCGTCGGAAGGACGGGGGACCACCCGAGTCCCGCCCCGGCAGGACCACCTGTCGGTCTTGTCCCTCGGATGCATTGCGCAAGCGCTCTCGCGGTCCCTAGCGTTCACCGCATGAGCGGCTCCAACACCGTGGCGTGGCGGGATCACGACGCGGTCCTCTTCGACCTCGATGGTGTGCTCACGCCGACGGCCGAGGTCCACATGCGCGCCTGGGCGGAGATGTTCGGCGCCTTCCTCGCGGAGTGGGACGACCCCACCGCGGACACCTCGCCGTACTCCGACGCCGACTACTTCGCCCACGTGGACGGCAAGCCGCGCTACGACGGCGTCCGGGACTTCCTCGCGTCCCGCGGCATCCGACTGCCCGAGGGCGACCAGAGCGACCCTCCGGACGCCCGCTCCGTGTGCGGACTCGGCAACCGCAAGAACGACGCCTTCAACGTGGTTCTCGCCCGCGACGGCGTCGAGCCCTACCCGGGTTCGGTCGAGCTCCTCGACCTCCTGCGCGAGCAGGGGATGCCGCTCGCCGTGGTCTCGTCGTCGGTGAACGCCCCTGCCGTGCTCGAGGCGGCCGGGTTGGCCGGACGCTTCGTCACCGTCGTCGACGGCCGGGTGGCCACCTCGCTCCGGCTCGCGGGGAAGCCGGCACCGGACACCTTCGTCCACGCCGCGAAGGAGTGCGGCACGACGCCCGCGCGCTCGGCGGTCGTCGAGGACGCCGTCTCCGGTGTGCGAGCGGGCGCCGCGGGTGGCTTCGGCCTCGTCATCGGCGTCGACCGTGGGGCGGGCGCCGACGTCCTCACCGCCGCAGGGGCGCACGTCGTCGTCACAGACCTCCGGGAGCTCGCGTGAGCGACGGGCGGATCCCCCTCGACCCACTCGACCGCAGCCGGTTCCCCGTGGATCCGTGGCGACTCGTCGAGTGTGATCCCGAGCGCAGCGACCTCGGCGTGACCGAGACCCTCTTCACGGTGGCCAACGGCTACATCGGGATGCGGGGGAACCCCGAGGAGGGGCGACACGCCTTCGAGCACGGCACCTACGTCAACGGGTTCCACGAGACCTGGCCGATCCGCCATGCCGAGTCGGCCTACGGCTTCGCGCGCACGGGGCAGACCATCGTCAACGCGCCGGACGCCAAGCTCATCAAGCTGTACGTCGACGACGAGCCCCTCGTCATCGGCACCGCCGACCTGGAGTTCTACGAGCGCAGCCTCGACTTCCGTGACGGTGTGCTCCGGCGCTCGGTGATCTGGCGCACCCCCTCCGCCAAGCTCGTGCGGGTCGACACCACCCGGATGGCGTCGATGACCCAGCGACACCTCGTCGTGCTGACCCTGGAGGTGACGATGCTCTCGGGCGACGCCCCGGTGGTCGTCTCGTCACAGCTGCTCAACCGGCAGGACAGTGAGGACGAGTACCACGTCCAGACGGACACCAAGGGCGTGCACGCGGACCCGCGCAAGGCCGGGGCCTTCGAGGCCCGGGTGCTCCAGCCGCGGATCCACATGGCCAAGGACGACCGGATGATGCTCGGCTACCAGTGCGCGAACTCGAGGATGACCCTCGTCGTCGCCGCCGACCACGTGCTGCGCACCCCTGACCCCTACGAGGTCGTGGTCGGCGCCGACCCCGACCTCACGAAGATGGTCTTCCGGGTGGACGCGCGCGCCGGCAGCACCCTGCGCATCGAGAAGACCGTTGCGTACCACACCTCGCGCGGCCTGCCCGTCCGCGAGCTCTCGGACCGGTGCCGGCGCACCCTCGACCGGGCCGCCCGGTACGACATCGACCACTGGCTCGCCGAGCAGCGCGCCTGGTACGACGAGTACTGGGCGGCGAGCGACGTGGAGTTCGTGTCCACGGATGCCGCGCACGACGCGACCCAACAGGCCATCCGCTTCAACCTCTTCACGCTGGCCCAGGCCAGTGGTCGGGCCGACGGCCACGGTGTGGCGGCGAAGGGGGTGAGCGGCTCCGGGTACGAGGGCCACTACTTCTGGGACACCGAGGTCTACGTCACGCCGTTCCTCACCTACAACCGGCCCGATCTCGCGCGGAACCTCATGCACTTCCGCAGCCGGATGCTGCCCGCGGCCCGGGAACGCGCCCGGGAGCTCAGCCAGCGCGGGGCGCTCTTCCCCTGGCGCACCATCAACGGCGAGGAGGCCTCCGCCTACTACGCAGCCGGCACCGCGCAGGTGCACATCGACGCGGACGTCGTGCACGCCCTCGTCCAGTACGTCAACGCCACGGGTGACGTCGGCTTCCTCGTGCGCGACGGGCTCCCCATCCTCGTCGAGACGGCCAGGCTCTACGCCGACCTCGGGTTCTGGCGGCACAACGGCGAGTGGTCGTTCCACATCCACGGGGTCACCGGGCCCGACGAGTACACCACCGTGGTCAACAACAACCTCTTCACCAACGTCATGGCGAGGTACAACCTCGAGCAGGCCGTCGCCTGGGTGGAGTGGGCGCGCCGTCAGGAGCCCGAGCAGTTCGCCCGCATCGCCCAGCGGCTGCGCCTCTCGGACGGCGAGCTGAGGGAGTGGGCCGCGTGCGCCGCCGGCATGCACATCCCCTTCGACGAGGGCCTGGGGATCCATCCGCAGGACGACTTCTTCCTCGACCGGGAGGTGTGGGACCTGAGCCGGACGCCGGATGAGCTCAAGCCCCTCCTGCTGCACTACCACCCGCTCGTCATCTACCGCTTCCAGGTGCTCAAGCAGGCGGATGTCGTGCTCGCCCTCTTCCTCCAGGGGCATCGCTTCACCGGCGAGGACAAGCGCAAGGACTTCGAGTACTACGACCCGATCACCACCGGTGACTCGACGCTGTCGGCGGTCGTGCAGTCGGTCATCGCAGCGGAGGTCGGCTACCACGAGGTGGCCTTCGAGTACTTCGTCGACGCGCTGTTCGTCGACCTGGCCGACCGCCACGGCAACACGGTCGACGGCCTGCACGTGGCCTCCTCCGGCGGCGTGTGGTGCGTTCTCGTCAACGGGTTCGGGGGCATGCGCGACCACGCCGGCCGGCTGTCGTTCGACCCTCGGCTTCCCGACGGTTGGGAGTCGCTCACCTTCCGGGTCACCTGGCGCGGCACGAGGGTGCGCGCGACGTTGACGCCGACGGACCTCACCCTGGAGACGGAGGCCGGCGACCTCCCGGTGCCCGTCGACGTCCGCGGGAAGACGTACGCCGTCGACGAGCGCGAGCCGGTCGTCATCCCGCTGGACGGCCATGGGCCGCGGATATCCGGAACGCTCGGCAAGCGTCCGCAGACGGGTGGGACCCGGGCCGACGGGAGCCGCATCACGGCCGGAGTCCCGTCGGCCATCCCGCTCGAGGGTGAGGAGCTGGCGGAGCCGACCGGCCTCGATCCGGCGGTCGCCGAACCGACCGCCGTCGGGCCGGACTGACTGCCGACGTCAGCCGGGCACGAGCTCACCGTCGTCGAGGTGCAGCACCTGGTCTGCCGCCTCCGCCGCCTCGGGGTCGTGGGTGGTCATGACCACCGCAGCACCCGCCTCGGCCCTCGCCCGCAGGAGGGTCAGGACGACCGCCCGGCTGGCGTGGTCCAGCTCGGACGTGGGCTCGTCGGCCAGGAGCACCGGGCTGGCCAGCGCCAGACCACGTGCCACGGCGACTCGCTGCTGCTGACCACCGCTCAGCTCCTCGACGAGGTGACCGTGGATCTCGCCGAGGCCCACGGCGTCGAGTGCCTCCGCCGCCCGCGCCGCCGCCGCACCGGGCTCGACCGCTCGAGCGAGCAGTGGCATGAGCACGTTCTCGTAGGCGCTCAGCACGGCCGCCAGGCCGTTGCCCTGCGGCACCACCGCGACCCCCGCAGAGGATGCCGACCGGAGACCGTCGATCGGTTGGCCACGAACCGTGATGCTTCCGGCGTCCGGCAGCACGATGCCTGCCACCGCCGACAGCAGCGTCGTCTTGCCCGCGCCCGAGTGACCGACCACCGCGACGACCTCACCGGTCCTCGCGTGCAGGTCGATGCCGGCCAGGGCCGTCACGGACCCGAAGCGCACGACCACTCCCTCCACGTCCACAGCGCGCTCAGGCACCGGCGTCCTCCTCCTCCGGGAGGAGCACCCAGCGACCGTCCTCCGCGTGCACGCGCAGCAACGAGCCGGGAGGAAGCGCCGCCAGCGCGTGCGGCGGAAGGGGCACCGAGCCGTCGGCCGAGACGACCGCGAACTCCTCACCGGCCCGCCCCTCGGCGCCGACCCGGCCGTCACGGATCGTGATCGTGCGCGGCATCCGCGCGGCGACCTCGGCGTCGTGCGTGACGAGGACGACCGTGGTTCCCCAGACGGCGTTGACGTGAGCGAGCGCGCCGAGCACGACGTCCCTCGCGTCGTGGTCGAGCTGGCTCGTCGGCTCGTCCGCCAGGAGGAGCCCCGGCCGACAGGACACCGCCACCGCGACGGCCGCCAGCTGCAGCTCGCCCGGGGTGAGCCGGCTGAGGGGCGCGTCGACGGACTCCAGAGGCATGCCGACGAGCGCGAGGACCTCCGCGGCGGCGGGCAGCTCCCGGTCACGCCCCTTGGCGGCTGCCTGGGCGAAGGTCACGTTCTCCCGGGGCGTGAGGTAGGGCAGGAGGTTGCGTGCCGCACCCTGGAGCACCATGCCGATCTCAGTCCCGCGCAGGAGGTCGAGGTCGGCCTCGGTCATCCGCGCGAGATCATGCTCGCCGACGTGGACGCGCCCCGCGCTGGGTCGAAGGAGGCCGCCGAAGAGGGTGAGCAGCGTGGACTTTCCGGCGCCGGAGGGACCGAGCAGCGCCAGCCGCTCCCCGGGTGCGACGACGAGGTCGATGCCCGACAGGGCGGCGACGTCGTGGCCCTCGGCCCGGTAGATGTGGACCAGGCCACGCGTCACGACGCGCATGCCCGCGCTCACAGCGACTCCCGGAGGCGCTCCGGCACCGCACGCGAGACGACGGCACGGGCGGCCAGCACGGCGACGAGCCCGAGCACGAGCAGGGCAGTGACGGCGGTGAGGCCGATGGCGCTCCAGGCAGGAGCGAGGTCCGGGACCGGCACGACCGCCGGCCTGTCGAAGATCGGGACGAGCGGCATCGCGAGCACCGCCCCGGCCACGCCGCACGCCGTCCCGAGCAGGACGCCGGCCAGGGCCATCGTCAGCTGCTCACCCCTGACGGCCCGGGCGATCACCGGCCGAGGCACGCCGGACACGAGGAGGCCGGCGAGGTCTCGGGCCACTCCTCGCCACGAGGTGACCGCAACGACAGCGACGACGAGCCCGGAGACGAGCAGTGCGACGATGCCGGTGAACACCCCGAGGAGCAGTCCCCACCCGGTCGCCGAGCGCTCGTAGCGCCCGCGTGCCTCCTCGATCGTCGTCGCGGTGGTCACCGGGATCCCCTGGGCGGTGAGGGCGTGGGAGACGTCCGCGACGAGGCCGGGATCCGGCGACCCCAGCCAGACGGCGAGCGAGGACCCGGGTGGGGCCGGCCCCCCGAGGCGCAGCTGGGCGTCGAGGTCGGCCAGGGCGCCGCGGCTCCCAACCACGGGCAGCGCGTCGACGTGGTCGACGGCCCGCGCTGCCACCGGCCGGCCGCCCAGACCGACCAGGGAGAAGTCGTCACCGCTGGCATCGGCGGGCGGGCGCCCGGCGAGCATCACCGGCGTCGGGCTGGGGACGTCCGCCCAGCGGGAGAGCACCCGGCGACCGGTGTTGTCGAAGTCGATGACGAGGTCGGAGCCCGACCCGGTCAGAGTCTGGGTCCCGCCATCGACGTCCACGTCGGCCGGGAGCCACCGGTCACCACCCCCGACGTCGAGCGGTTTCCCGTCGAGCGACAGGCCGGTGAGCTCCAGCCGACCGGTGAGGTTGTCCAGCCACGGGTCGGTGCTCCGCAGCCAGATGCCGGCGAGGCGGCACCCGCCGGGGCAGAGCACCGGAGCCCGCACCGTCGTCCGGCCGCGAGCCGACTGCTCGACCTGCGCCAGCTCCCGGTCGAGTGTGGTGCCGTCGGGTGTCGTGACGGTGATGCCGACGATGAGCGGCGTCGGCGCCACGGACAGGTCCCCGCCGGGGATGCCACTGGCATCGGGAGGGGCCTCTCCCACCGGCTCGTCACCTGACCGGAACTGGTCGAGCTCCCAGGTGAGCGTGCCCGTCAGGACGCCATCGCCGAGCTGCAGGCTCGGGACGACCGGAGGGACGAGGGCGGCGACGTCGGCGGACCCACCCGGGATCACGGGATAGCCCACGCCTCGTGCTTCGTCGGGGCGAAGGAGAAGCGTGGGCACGGCGGAGGGGTCCCGTGGCCGGAGAACCACGACGGGTGTCGCCAGCCCTCGCTGTTCAGGTGGCAGCGCGTCGACCGCCGCGGCCAGGGCTGCGGGCTCGGTCGCCCTCGTCTCCAGGACGGCAGGAGCCCCGAGCTCGAGCTGCGCCCGCGCCGCCCGGTTGCGGTCGCCGACGACGACGGCATTGGCCGCGAAGGTCGCCAGGGCGGTCGCGGTCGTCACGACGACGAGGACGTGGCGCAGCGCGGGTCGTCGCGCGAGCGAGAGGGCCGCCAGACCGGTTGCCAGGTGACCACGGGCCAGGGCCCGGCGGCCGGCACCGGTGGCGACACGGCGCAGCAACCAGGCACCCACGAGGCCGACGGCCAGCGCGAGGAGAACGGGTGTGAGGAGAGCGGAGGGACCGTCGACGTCACCACTGATGAGGCCGACGACGGAGACAGCGGCCACCACGGCGACGACGACGTCGACCACCCCCAGACCCTTGGCCACCGACGGTGGGATGCGCCGCAGCAGGGACGCCACCGGTTCCCGCAGAACAGGGCGGGCCGCCGCGTAGACGGCCAGGAGCGACGCAACCACCGCCACGACGGCAGCGAGCGCGAGGGGCCAGCGCAGCTCGAGCGGCACCCCGCGCGGCATCACGAACCGGCGGAGCACCTCGCCCCCGGCCAGGGCGATGAGCACCCCGAGCGGCACGCCCAGCAGCACGGTGAGCGCGAGCTCCGCCATGACGAGCCGACTGCCGGCCTCCCGGCTCCGCCCGCGCAGCCGGGCGAGAGCCACCTCCGGGCGGCGCTGCTCGACGACCGCGTGGGCGACGAGCGCGAGCACCGTCACGGCGAGAAGGGCAAGCTGCGCCAGGAGCAGTGGCACCAGCGTCCGCACGATGGTGCGACCGGCGGCGACCGCCGAGACGAGGCCCGGCACCGGGCTCGAGACCGAGACCTCCTCGCGCGTCCGGTCGAGACCGGACAGCGAGTCGCGGATCTCCGGCAGCGTGGCCAGCGACACCCGCTCACGCTCGAGGGGGAACTCTGCGGATGCCGCCGCCTCGGCCCAGCCCTTGTCGAACGTGGCCGAGGCCGTGAGGAAGTCGTCGACCGCCGGGACGATCGAGTCCCCCTGCCCGATGGGGAAGCCTGACTTGCCGTCGACCGTCGTGCGCAGCCAGTAGCCGGGGTCCGGCCGGCTCCGGTAGACGCCGACGAGCGTCAACGTCACCGGGGTGGCCGCGCTGTCCCCCGCTGCGGTGGCGGACGGGTCGGGCACGGCGAACCGCCGACCCTCCTCCCAGCCCCACGACTCGGCGTCGGCCGCCGACACGAGGACCTCGCCCGCCTCCTCGGGACAGCGGCCGGATGTGACCTCGACGTGGTCGCACGCGGCATCCCGCGCGACGAGGCGCAGAGGTGAGGGCTGCCGGCCGTCCTGCGGCTGCAGGCTCGTGTCGGCCGTGAGCATCCCGACCGGGTCGCCGAACCACCGTCCCGCCTCGGCGGGGAGCACTCCCACGAGGTCCGCCGGCCCCACGGCGGAGTCGGTCCCGGTCCGCGAGGCGCGCACCACCACCGTCGTGTCGGCGACGTCCCGCTCGACGAGAGCGGCCCTGAGCAGACCCTGCTCGAGCGTCCGGACGAACAGGGGCGCGAACACGGCGCACGTCGTCACGAGCGCCGAGACCAGGACGAGCGCGACGGACTGGCTGCCGCGGTAGCGCACCGCGGCCCACGTCGGGGATCGTCTGCTCACCCTTCTCCTTCGCGACCGGGCCTGCGCGGGCACACGCTACCGGGGGACTCGGACCCCACTCGCGGGTCAGGTCCCGGAAGCATCGACGGGGCCTGCCGAGCCATCCGGCGGCGGGAAGCCCTGCCAGCGTTCCGCCTCGACAGCCATGTCGACGGCGGTCACCGCGGCGCCGTCGAAGACGAGGGCGCCGGGACGCAGACGGGTGACGGCATACCCCACCCTCTCGTAGACGCGCCGTGCCCGTGGGTTGTGCGCGAACACCTCGAGGGTGATCCTCCGCAGCCCGAGCCGCTCGATCCCGTAGCCGGTGGCGAGGCCCACGGCCTCCGTGCCGAGCCCTCGACCCCGGCCCGCGGGGCCCACGAGGACGCGCAGGTTGCAGCTGCGGTCCTGCCGGTCGAGCTCGTTGAGGACGACCTCGCCGACGAGCCGCCCGGAGGCCACGTCCTCGACGGCGAGGTCGAGGCGGTCCGGCTGGTCGCTGCGGGTGGCGTACCACTCGACGAGGAGCTCGTCCCATGGTTGGCCCGCGTGCGCCTCGACGGTCGTGGCCACGCTGCCGGTCAGCGCCCGGACCTCCGGGTCGGAGAGGATCTCGGCCATGACCTCGGCGTCGCCCTCGCGGAACGGGCGGAGCGTGACGAGCGTGCCGGAGATCGTGGGCTTGGTCCGGAGGTCGAGCCCGACCGCGTCGGGGATCGGCTCTCGGCGGGGGCGCACCCGCCCATGCTGCCCGACCGGGGCTCTCAGGTGACGGACTCGACGAGGCGGTCGGCCGCGGCATACGGGTCCAGGCGGCCGGCGACCACCTCGGCAGCAAGCGCGTCGAGCCCGACGTGGCCGGGCAGGCCGCCGACCCTCGCACGCAGGGCGTCCAGCGCCAGGCCCTGGATCTCGGTCGCCGCCCGACGCGCCCGGCGGGCTCGTACGCCGTCGGTCCCGAGGAAGGACAGGTGCTCCTCGACGGCCGCGACCACGGCCTCGACGCCGTCCCCCGTGGCCGCGACCGCGCGCACCACCGGCGGCCGCCATGTCGTCGGGTCGGACGCGACGAGCATCGAGACGGCCTGGCGGAGGTCCCGCACCGTGCGGTCCGCCCCGTCTCGGTCGGCCTTGTTGACGACGAGCACGTCGGCGACCTCGAGGATGCCGGCCTTGGCGGCCTGGATGCCGTCGCCCATCCCGGGGGCGAGGAGGACCACCGTCGTGTCGGCGGTGCCGGCGACCTCGACCTCCGACTGACCCACGCCGACGGTCTCGAGCACGACGACGTCACAGCCGGCCGCGTCGAGCACCCGTAGCGCCTGCGGCGCCGCCCAGGACAGCCCCCCGAGGTGTCCGCGGGAGGCCATCGAGCGGATGAAGACCTCGGGGTCGGCGGAGTGCTCCGTCATCCGGATGCGGTCACCGAGCAGGGCGCCGCCCGAGAAGGGCGAGGAGGGGTCGACGGCGAGGACGCCGACGCGCCGCCCACGGGACCGGTATGCGGTGACGATCGCGTTCGTCATCGTCGACTTGCCGACGCCGGGGGCTCCCGTGACGCCCACGACGTGGGCGTGGCCCGTGTGCGTCGCGAGCGCCGACATCACCTCGCGCAGTGCCGGATGACCGTCCTCCACGAGGGAGATGAGCCGGGCCACCGCACGCGGCCTCCCCTCCCTCGCCGCAGCGACGAGGGAGGGGACGTCGACCGTGCGCGGCGGGATCTGGGGAGCCTGCTCAGCCGCGCGCCGGGACCTTGACGACGAGGGCGTCGCCCTGTCCGCCGCCGCCGCACAACGCCGCCACACCGACACCACCGCCCCGACGCCGGAGCTCGAGGGCGAGGTGGAGGGTGATCCGCGCACCCGACATGCCGATCGGGTGGCCCAGCGCGATGGCCCCGCCGTTGACGTTGACCTTCTCCGGGTCGATCCCCAGCTCCTTGGCGGAGGCCAGCCCGACGGCAGCGAACGCCTCGTTGATCTCGACGAGGTCGAGGTCTGCGGGGGCGATGCCCTCGCGCTCGCACGCCTTGGCGATGGCGCGGGCCGGCTGGCTCTGGAGCGTCGAGTCGGGGCCGGCGACCACACCGTGGGCACCGATCTCGGCGAGCCACTGGAGACCACGCTCCTCGGCTCGCGACCTGCTCATGACGACGACGGCGCACGCCCCGTCGGAGATCTGCGAGGCGGACCCCGCGGTGATCGTGCCGTCCTTCGAGAAGGCGGGGCGCAGCCGGGCCAGCGAGTCGGGGGTGGTGTCAGCCCGGATGCCCTCGTCAGTGCGGAACTCGAGCGGGTCGCCCTTGCGCTGGGGGATCGAGACGGAGACGACCTCGTCGTCGAACACGCCGTCCTTCCAGGCCCGCGCCGCGAGCTGGTGGCTCCGCGCGGCGAACTCGTCCTGCTCCTCTCGGGTGAACGCGACGTCGCCGGTGTTGGCGGTCTCGGTGAGCAGGCCCATCGCCTGGTCCGTGAAGGCGTCCCACAGGCCGTCCTGGGCCATGTGGTCGTGCAACGTCACGTCCCCGTACTTGAAGCCCTCCCGGCTCTTCTCGAGGAGGTGCGGTGCGTTGGTCATCGACTCCTGACCGCCCGCGACGACGACCTCGAACTCACCGGCCCGGATGAGCTGGTCCGCGAGCGCGATCGCGTCGATGCCGGAGAGGCACACCTTGTTGACGGTGAGCGCCGGGACGGTCATCGGGATGCCGGCCTTGGCGGCCGCCTGGCGAGCCGGGATCTGCCCCTCTCCGGCCGTGAGAACCTGGCCCATGATGACGTAGTCGACGTCCTCGGGTGCGACGCCAGCCTTGTCGAGCGCGCCCGAGATGGCGAAGCCTCCGAGGTCCGAGCCGCGAAAGGCCTTGAGAGAGCCGCTCATCCGTCCCATGGGGGTGCGGGCGCCGGCGACGATGACGGTCGGGTCGGTGGACATGGGACGTGGCCTCCAGGTCGTGGTCTCGATCGTCCTCGACTCTAGCGAGGGCACCGCCCGCCGCCACCCCCACGCTCCGGTGACCCTCGCCACCCCTCCTCGTCCACGGCCTCGGGTGGTGCCACGCTGGAGTCGTGGGCCGCTCCGACCTCCTGCGTCGATGGGTGCTCGCGAGCACCCTCGGTGAGGTGGTCGGGCTCGGCGGCACGGGCCTGCTGGGGTGGCTCCTCGTGGGACGGGACGGAGGGCCGGTGGCGGCCGCGGCGGTGCTCGCCGGGGCGCAGGCGCTCGCCCTGCGACGGGTGGTCGTCACCCTGGCCGTCACGGGCGCGGTCGTCGGTGTGATCAACGGCTCGTGCCTGACCCGGATGGTCGTGCCTAGGGTGGAGCCATGACGCGCGCCGTCCCCACCGACCTGTTCACCGCCATCGACCACGTCGGCGTGGCGGTGCCCGACCTCGACGACGCGATCGACTTCTACCAGCGCACCTACGGCATGCGGCTGCTCCACGAGGAGACGAACGAGGAGCAGGGCGTCCGCGAGGCGATGATGGGCGTCGGGGACTCCGGCTCGTGCATCCAGCTGCTCGCGCCCCTGTCGCCGGAGTCCACGATCGCGAAGTTCCTCGACCGCAGCGGGCCCGGCATCCAGCAGCTCGCATACCGCGTCGCGGATCTCGACGCCGTGAGCGCCACGCTGCGCGAGCGCGGGATGCGGCTCCTCTATGACACGCCTCGCCGCGGCACCAGCGGGTCGCGGGTCAACTTCATCCACCCCAAGGACGCGCGCGGAATCCTCGTCGAGCTGGTGGAGCCGCCCACCGGGGCGGGAGCCTAGGCCCGCCGCCTGGCGGACACTGGGCCGCCCGCCGGGGCGGAACGGTCGGACGTTCAGCCGTCACCTGTGCCCGAGGACCGGGCGAGGACGATCCATTCTGGGGATGCCGGGGGCGCGGGACACTAGGCCCGCCGCGGGCAGGCCGAGCCGCCGGCGCCGGGCGGGACGGTCGGACGCTCAGCCGTCACCTGCGTCGGAGGCCCGGGCGAGGACGATCCATTCTGGGGATGCCGGGGTGATGGGCTCGCCGGTCCAGTCACCCCAGCTCTCCTCGACGACGAACCCCGTGGTCGCCAGTCCGCGGGTCACGTCATCCCACGAGGGGAAGCGGAGCGTCTCGCGGGTGGTCCACTCCTGGTCGTGCTGCACCCAGTGGTCGGTGTGCGTGACGAGGTCACCCTCTCGTCACGTCATCCCACGAGGGGAAGCGGAGGGTCTCGCGGGTGGTCCACTCCCGGCGGTGCTGCACCCAGTGGTCGGTGTGCGTGACGAGGTCACCCTCTCGGTGCACGTCGGCCCGCACGGTCCCCGCCGACGTCGCGCCCGGCTCATCGCTCGCCCACCTCCGCCATTCCTCGAGCGACGCGTTCCTGATCTCGAAGGCCAGGTGCCCGCCGGGGCGGAGGGAGCGGCGGCTCTGGGTCAGCACGAGCCGCCAAGCCTCGTCGTCGAGGAAGTACTGGGCGACGTGCCCGGTCATGACCGCCAGCTCCGCCCAGCCGGCCGGGAGGTCACCCGCGGTCCCGTGCACCCATGTCACCGCCGACGCCCCGGGTTGCCTGCGAGCGATGTCCAGCATGGTGAGCTGCGGCTCGACGCCGATCACCTCGTGACCGCGGGCAGCCAACGACCTGCACAGCAGCCCTGTTCCCGAACCGATGTCGACCACGCGCCTCGCCGCGATGCGGCCGGCGAGCCGGAGGTAGAAGGGGAGGTCGGGCCTCCCGGCGTTGTCCGCGTCGTAGTGGTCAGCGAGCTCCGGCACCGCGTAGAAGTTGTCGGGCTCACCGACCGAGCGCTGCATGCCGTCGATTGTCCCCCGTCCGTGGTGCCCGGCCGCAGTGAGCTCCGGGTGCTGCGATCCCGCTCAGCGAGGGTTGGCCGGTGGCCCTTCGATTGCCTCGCGCAGGGCGACGAGCCACCCTCGCCTCCCGGCTACCGGGCCCGAGGGGTCAGTCCGCAGCGGCCTCACGGCCGAGCGAGCTCGTGCCGCGCGATGACGACGAGTGAGGCCGTCCACGCGAGCGGCGCGACCGCGGCCGGGCGCCCGTCGTGGAGCACCTTCTCGGGGAACGACCCGGCATCCGTGCGATGGTCACCGAGCCAGCGGAGGAGGGACTCCGCCTTGGAGCGGTGCCCCGTGGCGGCCCAGGCAGCCGCGAACAGTGCCGTCTCCGGTGTCCAGCTGATCCCGTCCTCCTTCCACGCGGCACCGGGCGCGAGGCCGCCGGCCGGGCGCGACAACGCCGCCTGGGCGCGCTCGATCGCGGTGAGGACCTCGACGTCGACCTTTGTGGGACCGATCGGGGCCACGAGGAACGTCACGGCGGCGTCGGCAGCCGAGCCGCCCAGCAGCCGCGGGTAGCCGTGCGGGCCGAACCGTCGACGAACCTCACCGGCCAGGAGGTCCGCGGCCGCGCCGGTGCGGTCGCGCAGGGCCATCTCCCCGACGAACGGCAGGACGTCGGTCACGCTGCGCAGCCCGGCGAGGACGACAGCGGCCGTGCCGAGGGTGAGCACCTCCTCGACGAGCTCCCAGTAGTCCGACGACACCGGCGGCAGCGCCGTGGTGACGTCGAGCGAGGCCAGGAGCCGTCGCGCGCAGCGCACGAGCATGGGCCGCAGGGGCGCCAGCAGCTCGACCGCACGGTCGGGAACGGCAGCGGCGAGCTGGCTCGCGCCCCACGCGGCCCAGCCGGATCCGTCGAGCTGCGCCGCCCGGTCGTCCGGCGCCCGGTGGCTCCCGATGTCGTAGCGGGCCTCGAACCATCCGTCGGACCGCTGGACCCGCTGGAGGAATTCCAGCTGGGCCGCGGCGTGCTCGGGGTGCCCGGCTCGGGCGAGGGCCGAGGCGACGAAGGAGACGTCCCGGGGCCAGGCGTACCGCCACCGGTCGGTCCAGCCGGCGACGGAGACGGGGAGGCCGACCGAGAGCGCCCGGAGGTCCAGCAGTGCGGAGCGGAGGAGGTCGTCATCCGCGTCGAGGCCGCGTCGCACCCAGGGAGCGCAGACCTCGAGCCAACGGTCCTCGTCCTCGAGGAGCCGCCCGCTGTCGCGCCGGGCGGCGAGGACCCGTGTCCCCGGCACCACCGCGTCGAGCCGTCCGGCGGGGACCAGCTCGCGGACACCGGGGGCCGCGAACGCCACCGTCTCGCTGTAGAGCGGCACCTCGGCGCGGCCCGTGCGGTACAGCGCGATGCCTCCCCCCGCTGCAACCGTCGCGAGCACCGCGCCGCCACCGAGCAGCGCCCGGCGGCGGGACACTGGCGTCGGGGGCACGATCGCACTGTATGCCGGGAGGCAGGTCGGCGTCCCGGCGCGCCCGTGAGCGGCATCACGCGGTGAGGGCCGTCATACGCCTCCGGCCACCCGTGGCCCGGCCGCTAGGTTCGCCGTGGTGTCCGCCGACAGAGCCCCACCCGCCTCCCGCCCAAAGGAGCACGACCACATGGACCAGATCCTCGAGGCCATCCTCTCCGGCGACCGCTCGAGGCAGGCCTATGCCGGGATGCCGGTCCCCTCGACCTACCGCGCGGCGACGGTTCACCGGGACGAGGTCGAGATGTTCTCGGGGGTCCCCACGCGGGACAAGGACCCGCGCCGCTCGATCCACGTCGAGGAGGTGCCGGTCCCGGAACTCGCGCCCGGCGAGGCCCTCGTCGCGGTCATGGCGAGCGCCATCAACTACAACACCGTGTGGACATCGATCTTCGAGCCGGTGCCGACCTTCGGCTTCCTCGAGCGCTATGCCCGCACGTCGGAGTTCGCCAAGCGCCACGACCTGCCCTACCACGTCGTCGGGTCCGACCTCGCGGGCGTCGTCCTGCGCGTGGGTCCCGGCGTGACCAAGTGGATGCCCGGGACCGAGGTCGTCGCGCACTGCCTCTCCGTCGAGCTCGAGGACGCCCAGGGCCACGACGACACGATGATGGACCCCCAGCAGCGCATCTGGGGCTTCGAGACGAACTTCGGGGGGCTCGCCGAGCTCGCGGTCGTCAAGGCCAACCAGCTCATGCCCAAGCCCACCCACCTGACGTGGGAGGAGGCGGCATCCCCCGGGCTGGTCAACAGCACGGCATACCGGCAGCTGATCTCGCGGAACGGCGCCCACATGAAGCTCGGTGACCGGGTGCTCATCTGGGGCGCGTCCGGAGGGCTGGGCTCGTACGCCACCCAGATGGCCCTCGCCGGCGGCGCCACCCCGGTCTGCGTCGTGTCGTCACCCGAGAAGGCGGACCTCTGCCGGGCCATGGGCGCCGAGCTCATCATCGACCGCTCCGCCGAGGGCTACCGGTTCTGGAACGAGGACGGCACCGCGCAGGACCCGTCCGAGTGGCAGCGGCTCGGCAAGCGGATCCGCGACCTCACCGGCGGGCACGACGTCGACATCGTCTTCGAGCATCCCGGTCGCGAGACCTTCGGCGCGAGCGTCTACGTCGCGCGCAAGGGCGGGACGATCGCCACCTGTGCCTCCACGTCGGGGTACCTCCACGAGTACGACAACCGCTACCTCTGGATGAACCTCAAGCGCATCGTGTCGAGCCACTTCGCGAACTACCGCGAGGCGTGGGAGGCCAACGAGCTCATCGACCGCGGCCTCATCCATCCCACGCTGAGCCGGACCTACCGGCTCGAGGACGTCGGCCAGGCCGCCCTCGACGTGCACCGGAACGCCCACTCGGGCAAGGTCGGGGTACTCACGCTCTCGCCGGAGGAGGGTCTCGGGGTCTCCGACGCGCAGAAGCGGGCGCCCTTCGAGGCGGCGATCAACCGGTTCCGCGACGCCTGAGCAGCGACGCCACCCACCACTAGGGTGAGGGCCGGAGGTGGGCGTGGACAGGTCGAGACTGTACGGACCGGTGAACCGGTGGGCCGAGTTCCGGCGACGCCAGCGGGCTGCGCTGCAGGAGAGCAACCGGATCGCGGCCGTCCGGGAGGCGCAGGAGAACGGGCCGCTCACCGAGGAGCAACAGCACGCCGACGCGGAGTCGGCAGGCACCGACGGGCGGGCTCCGTTGGGCCCCGTGTCCGGGGGCCTCCCGGACACCGCCGACCGGCTCGGTCACGGCCAACAGACGCCGTACGGCGTCGTCGGCCGCCCCCTGAACCGCCACTCACCCTTCTACCTGGGCTTCTTCGGTGCCCTCGGAGCCGTGATCGCCATCGCCCTCTGGGGGCTGCTCGGGCGCCTGCAGACCACCCTGACCATCCTCGTGGTGTCGGTGTTCCTCACCCTGGCGCTGGACCCCGTCGTCCAGTGGATGACCGGGCGGGGGATGCGGCGACCGGGCGCGGTGGCGATCACCTTCGCCGGACTGCTCGCCGTCTTCGGGCTCATCGGGCTGGTCATCATCCCTCCGGTCGTCAGCGAGGGCTCCGAGCTGGCCGGCAACGCCCCCGACTACGCACAGCAGGTGCTCGACTCCCGCTGGGTCCGCCAGCTCGACCGGGACTACGACCTCGTGGGACGCGTCGAGGAGGAGGTGCGCAAGCGCGCCACCGACGAGGCCTTCATCTCCGGCGTGCTCGGGGGTGTGCTCGGGGCCGGCCGTGCCGTGATCAGCGGCGTGTTCCAGGTCTTCACGGTCCTCGTGCTCACGCTGTACTTCCTCACGACCCTCCCGCGGATGAAGCACGCCACCTTCGCGACGGTGCCCGCCTCCCGCCGGCTGAGGGTGCGCACGCTGTCCGAGGAGATCATGCGACGGACCGGCTCGTACGCCCTCGGCCAGGTGGCCGTCGCGTCCATCAACGCGGTGCTGTCGTGGGTGATGATGACCGTGCTCGGCATCCCGTATGCCGCGGTGCTGGCCGTCGCGGTCGGCCTCCTCGGCCTCATCCCCATGGTCGGTGCCACGCTGGGGGCCTTCCTCGTGTGCCTCATCGCCTTGTTCACCGACCCCACCAAGGCGCTGGTCGCCGCCATCTACTACGTCGTCTACCAGCAGCTCGAGAACTACGTCATCGCGCCGCGCATCATGCAGCGGACCGTCTCGGTTCCCGGGGCGGTGACCGTCGTGGCGGCCCTCATCGGCGGCACGCTCTTCGGCGTCATCGGGGCTCTGCTCGCCATCCCGGTGGCAGCGGGCATGTTGCTCCTCTACGAGGAGGTCCTCGTCCCCCGCCAGGGCCGCGTCTGACTCACCGCGGTCAGCGGCGGGTGCCGTGGCCCGGTGGTGTGGCGTGTCGCGTGCCCCAGCATCGGGCGTGCCAGTGGCGGCGGTCCTCCAGGCCGCCTGTTCCCTCGGCCGGCCACACGACGACGTGCGCCGTCCCCACGCGGATCTCCTGGTGGCAACCGGGGCACCGGTAGGCGCGCGTGGCGGACGCGCCGCTCAGCCGGCGCACGTACCAGGACCGGCCGGCATACGGCTCGGTCGTCACCTCGCTCGACGCCCCCAGCGGCCGGGCGTCGAGGTCCCGGCGGCGGCGGTTGGCTCGGGGCATGCGACCCATGGTCCCAGACGACGCACCGGCGCCTTCCGGCGTCAGGTGGTGACGCGGGTGCTCGTCGGGTCGTACATCGGCCGGAGCGAGACCCGAGCCGGATGCCGGGTGCCCGCCACGTCGACCTCCCACGTCCCGTCGTCGAGCCACTCCGTCGTCACCGGCCCGTGGCCTCCGACGAACGCCAGGCCGACCGCACCCCCGAGCGTCCACCCGTAGGACGCGGAGCGCACGTAGCCGACGACGACGCCGTCGCGAAGCACCGGCTCGGCGTGGACCATGAGCGGCTCGGGGTCCTGGAGCAGCACCTGGACCAGCCGGTGGTGTGGGGTGCCCCGCTCCTTGGCGGCGAGGGTCGCCTCCCGCCCCGTGAAGCCGCCCGGCTTGTCCAGCGCGACGGCGAAGCCGAGGCCGACGCCATGGACGTCGTCGGTGTTGTCGATGTCGTGGCCGAAGTCGCGGTAGCCCTTCTCCATCCGCAGGCTGGAGAGCGCCTTGAGCCCGGCCGGTCGGATGCCGTGCTGCTCCCCGGCCTTCCGTACGGAGTCCCAGACGCTCGCCGTCTCGGCAGCGGGGACGTAGAGCTCCCAGCCGAGCTCGCCGAGGTACGTGATCCGGATCGCGAGGACCGGGATGCCGGCGAGGTCGAGCCGGCGTGCCGCACGGAACGGGAACGCCTCGCTCGACCAGTCGACGTCGGGCGCCAGCGCCGCGAGGGTGGCCCGGGACGATGGGCCTTGGACGGTGAGCAGCCCGAGGTCGGTGGTGACGTCCTCGACGGTCGCCGAGGCCGCCCCCACGCCGCGGCGGAGCAACCCGAGGACGCGCCCGTGCGAGGTGTCCGAGGCCACGACGAGGAAGTCGTCGGCCGCGAGACGCGTCACCGTGAGGTCGGCCTCGATGCCACCACCGGCGTTCAGCCACTGCGTGTACGTGATGACGCCGTCGGCGCGGTTGACCGCACCGGCGCTGAGCCGGTCGAGCACCGCACCGGCATCCGGACCCCGAACGGCGAACTTCGCCATGAACGACATGTCCATCAGGCCGACCGCCTCGCGGACGGCCCTGTGCTCCGCCTCCCACTGGACGAACCACGGTTGGGGCCCCCACCCCGGGGCGGCGACCGGGGTGACGCCGCGACCGGCATACCAGTCGGCGGACTCCCACCCGCTGACGTCTCGGAGCCGGGCACCCTCAGCCACCATCTCGTCGTGGACCGGTGAGCGGAACTCTCCACGGGCGGAGGTCAGCTCGACGCCGGGGACGTGGGCGGCATACACGGTGCCGAGGATCTCGGCGGTGCGTTCGGCACGGTGTCGGGGGTGGAGCTGCCAGGAGCGGAAGCGGGCGACGTCGAAGCCGGTGACGTCGACGTCCGGGCGACCGGTCGCCACCCAGTGCGCGACGACCCGGCCCAGGCCGCCGGCGGAGAGGACCCCCACCGAGTTGAGGCCGGCGCACACGAAGTAGCCGTGGATGCCGGGCGCCTCACCGACTGCAGGGGCGAGGTCGGGGGTGAAGGACTCGGGGCCGCAGAAGAAGGTGCGGATGCCGACCGTCTCGACCACCGGCACCCTGGCGATGGCCCGCTCGACGAACGGGCCCATGCGGTCCCAGTCGGGCGGGATGACACCGAACGAGAAGCCCGGCGGAATGCCGTCGACCCGCCATGCCGCGGCGACCGGCTCGAAGAGACCGACCATCATGCCGCCGCCCTCCTCGCGGTAGTACCCGAAGGAGGCCGGGTCCTCGAAGACGGGTGCGTCGGGGCTCATCCCGTCGATCTGCTCGGTGACGAGGTAGTAGTGCTCGGCCGCCTGGTTGGGAACGACGACGCCGTTGCGTTCGGCGAGCTCGCGCGCCCACATGCCGGCGCAGTTGACGACGACGTCGCACTCGACGTCACCCGCGTCGGTGCGCACCCCAGTGACCTCGTCGACCAGGCCGCGACCGCGGGTGAGGACCGACTCGACGCGCACCCCCTCGACGATGTGCACGCCCTTTGCCCGGGCGCCCCGGGCGAGGCTCATCGTGAGGTCGACGGGGTTGACCCGTCCGTCGCCGGGGACGTAGAAGCCGGCGAGCAGGTCGTCGGTACGCGCGAGGGGGAAGAGCTCGGCCATCTCCCCCGGGCCGATCTCCTCGACCTCCAGCCCGACGTGGCGCTGGAAGGCCGCTACGCGGCGATACTCCTCGAGGCGGTCGGTGTCTGCTGCAGCCTCGATGAGCCCGACCGGCTTGAAACCGGTCGCCACGCCGGTCTCGGCCTCCAGAGCGGCATAGAGCTCACGGGAGTCCAGGCGCAGCCGGGTGCTCGACTCGCTCGTGCTCCCGAAGCAGGTCATGAGGCCGGCGGCGTGCCATGTGGTGCCGGAGGTGAGGCGGTCCCGCTCGAGCACGAGGACGTCGGTCACCCCCAGGTGCGCGAGGTGGTAGGCGATGGAGGTGCCGATGACCCCGCCCCCGATGACGACGACCCGGGCGCGCTCCGGCAGTGACGGCGTGGAGCTGCTCACCCGGCCAACCTATCCGTCGGCCTCCCGAGAACTGTGGCCCATTTGACTCTCCCGGTCCCCGTCGAGATCAGGCAACACGCACACGTGGCGGGGCACCGAGCCTGCGTGTTGCCTCATCTCGACGCGCGAGGCCGCAGTCCTGTGGATGACGCCGGGGCGGGTGGCGCGGCTCCGGGCACCCTCGATGGATGCCGCCGCCCGAGCTACCGCCGCTCCCGCCGGGGCCCGTGTCACTGGGCGCGGCGCGGGAGCTCGGGCTCCGAGACCACCAGTGGCGCATGGCGTCGCTGCTCCGGCAGACGCAGACGGTGCGTGCACTGGCGGACGCGGCGACGACGACGGAGCGGGCCCGGGCGTTCGCCCTCGCGTTGCCCACCGACTGCGTGTTCTCGCACGTGAGCGCGGCCCAGATCTGGGGGATCCCGCTGCCGGCGCCGCTCGAGGACCAGGTGGCCCTCGACGTCATGCGTGCCACCGGGAAGGGGTGCATCGAGCGCGGCGGCTGCATCAGTCACCGGGGGAAGGAGCGTCGGGTGACGACGACGGTCCACGGCCTCCCCGTGACGTCACTCGCCGACACGTGGGTCGACCTCGGCGAAGTCGTCGACCGTGGGCTCGGCCGGGACGACCTCGTGGTGGCCGGTGACGTCGTCGCCCGCCGCACCCCCGGCATCCAACCGCGCTCGCCGGTGACGGATGCCGTGCAGCCGCTAGCGGATGCGCTGGCGGCGCGGGTTCGTCCCCGCCACAAGACGATGCTGATGACGGCCCTGTCCCTCGTGCGCGCCGGTGTCCGGTCTCCGATGGAGAGCAGGGCCCGCCTGATGTTCCACGACGCCCGGTTCCCTGAACCGGAGGTCAACGGACCGATACACGCCGACGACGGCGGGTGGCTGGCCGAGGGTGACCTCGTCTGGCGGGAGCAGCGGGTGGTCGGCGAGTACCAGGGCGCCGTCCACGCGGGGATCGCCGCACGCAGTCGCGATGCGCATCGCAGCGGCCTGCTCGGAGACGAAGGATGGACCGTCCTGGAGCTGTTCCGGGAGGACCTCGTCGATCGCGCACGGAGGACCACGACCCTCCGGCGGTTCGCTCGCGCGCTGAACCTCGACCCCTCGACCCTGGTCATCACCTGAGGAACCTGTCGAGAGGAGGCAACACGCAGGCGGTGGCCCGGCTGCATCTGCGTGTTGCCTGATCTCGACAGGCGCCGGGTCTGACGCAGAGGCCGGTGGGCGCCGTGCTCAGCCGTGGGTACGGAAGCCGCGGCCGGTCTTGCGCCCGAGGTAGCCCGCGGTCACGAGGTGCTCGAGAAGCGGTGTCGGCGCGTAGCCGGGCTCGCGGAACTCGGTGTAGAGCTCTCGCTCGATGGCCAGCGACACGTCGAGCCCGACGACGTCGAGCAGCTCGAACGGCCCCATGGGGAGGCCGCAGCCGGTCTTCATCGCCGTGTCGATGTCGTCGGCGCTCGCGTAGTTGCCCTCGAGCATCCGCACGGCGTCGTTGAGGTAGGGGAAGAGCAGGGCGTTGACGATGAACCCCGAGCGGTCCCCGCACGTGACCGCCACCTTGCCGACCCTGGCGCAGAGGTCCTGGACCGTCGCGGTGATGTCGGGGGCGGTCGTCACCGTGTGCACGACCTCGACGAGCTTCATGACCTGGGCGGGGTTGAAGAAGTGCATGCCGATGACGTCCTCCGGCCGGGAGGTCACCTTCGCACAGTCGATGACGGGCAGCGAGGAGGTGGTCGTCGCGAGGATGGCGCCCGGCCGGCAGGTCCGGTCGAGGTCACGGAACAGCTCCTGCTTGACCCCGAGCTCCTCCGTGACGGCCTCGACGACGAGGTCGACCTCGGCGAGGGCATCGAGGGTCGTGGCTCCGGTGAGCCGCCCGAGCACGGCGTCGGCGTCCTCGGCGCCCATCCGTCCCTTCTCCACCTGGCGGGCGGTGCTGCGGGCGACGGCCGTCCTGACCCGCTCCACCTTCTCCTCGCCACGCCCGACGTACGTCACGGCATACCCGGCGGTGGCGAACACCTCGACGATGCCCGTCGCCATCGTTCCTGAGCCGACCACCCCGACGCTGCGCACCGGTCGCAGCTCCACGCCGGCGGGAGGGCCGCCCGTCGGCGTCTGCGGGTCCGGCACGACCTCCGGCGAGCCCGGCGCGGCATACGTGTAGAAGCCGCGCCCGCTCTTGCGGCCGAGCAGGCCGGCACTCACCATCTGCTTGATGATCGGGCTGGGGGCGTGCAGCCGGTTGCGGCCCTGGCGGTACATCGTGTCGAGGATCTCGTATGCCGTGTCGAGACCGATGAGGTCCAGGAGCGCGAGCGGGCCCATGGGATAACCGCAGCCGTAGCGCATCGCCGCGTCGAGGTCCTCCCGGCTGGCGTACCGGCTCTCGTACATCGACACCGCGTGGTTGAGGTAGCCGAAGAGCAGCGCGTTGGCGATGAACCCTGCCTTGTCCCCGACGACGACGGGCTTCTTGCCCAGCCGCTCGGCGAGCGCCTTGACGTCCTCGAAGACGTCGTCGGCGGTGATGACGGTGCGGATGACCTCGACGAACTGCTGCACCGGCGCGGGGTTGAAGAAGTGCATGCCGACGACCCGCTTGGGGTTCGACGTCGCCACGGCGATCTCGGTGACCGGCAGGGACGACGTGTTGGTCGCGAGGACGGCGTCGGCCGAGACCACCTGGTCGACGCGGCCGAGGAGCTCCTTCTTGAGGTCGAGGTGCTCCGGGACGGCCTCGACGACGAGCTGGCAGTCGGCGAGGTCACCGAGGTCCGTCGTGTACCTCACCCGCCGGTGCAGTGCGTCGTGTTCCTCCTGGGTCAGCTTGCCGCGGGCCAGGGCCCGTCCGGTGGAGCCGCCGAGCACCTGCCTGCCGTGCTCGACCCCCGCTTCGTCGACGTCGACAGCGACGACGTCGATTCCGGAGCGGGCGAAGACCTCCACGATCCCGGCACCCATCGTGCCGAGTCCGATCACACCCACACTCGTGAAGGTCCGTGTCATGTCGGCGATCCTTGCAGAGGCGCCGAGGGCCGACGAGACCCGTCGGGCGTGACGCTTCACACCCGACGCCGGGACGGGCAAGGATCCTGAGCGCCGACCGTGTGCGGCCGGGTCACCAGTCCTGACCGGCGGCGACGAGCTCTGCCTCGATCGCGAGCCGCTCGCCGGAGTGCAGCGGGGGGAGGCCGACATCCGTGGGCAGGTCGAGCCGCTCGCACAGCTGGAGGAGCAGGTGGTCGTACGCCGCGAGGACGGCCCTCAGCCGCATCGCCCGGTGTGGCGCGTCGCCCTCCTCGACCCGGCGGATCTCCGCCTCCAGGCGGCGCAGCTCCAGGCACAGCAGCACGGTCGGGAGCTGCTCCGCCACAGGGGCCGGCCGGACCCGCCGGTACAGCCGTCGGGCACCCTCCACCGCCGGGCGGAGGACCCGAGGCGGCTCACCCTCGAGGAACCAGCGCAAGGCCTCGCCCTGGGCGATGAACCAGGCTCCGGGCAGCACGACGAGAGCGCCCGCCAGCAGGGCTGCCCTCATCGGCCTCACCTCACCAGAAGTGTGCGCCCGGTGACCCACCTCAGGCAACGGATGTGCGGACGAATCCGAGCCGATCCTGGTCGGTAGGGTGACCCGTCGTGCGACTGGTGATCGCGACGTGCAGCGTCGACTACGAGGGGCGGCTCTCGGCGCACCTGCCCCTCGCCACGCGTCTCCTCCTCGTCAAGGCCGACGGCTCGGTGCTCGTCCACTCCGACGGTGGGTCCTACAAGCCGCTCAACTGGATGTCGCCCCCCTGCGCGCTGGCGGAGGTCCAGCCCGACCGTGCGGAGGCGGAGGAGGGCGTGACCACTGTCTGGGTCGTCCAGCACGCCAAGTCCGAGGACCGGTTGCGGGTACGGATCCACGAGGTGCACCACGACAGCTCGCACGACCTCGGCGTCGACCCGGGTCTCGTCAAGGACGGCGTGGAGGCCCACCTCCAGAGGCTCCTCGCCGAGCACATCACGACGCTCGGTGACGGCTGGAGCCTCACCCGCCGTGAGCACATGACCGCCATCGGGCCGGTCGACATCCTCTGCCGGGACGGCAGCGGCGCCACCGTCGCGGTCGAGATCAAGCGGCGGGGCGACATCGACGGGGTGGAGCAGCTCACCCGTTACCTGGAGCTCATGAACCGCGACCCGCACCTCGCCCCGGTGACCGGTGTCTTCGCCGCCCAGGTGATCCGTCCCCAGGCCCGCACCCTCGCGGAGGACCGCGGCATCCGCTGCGTCGTCCTCGACTACGACACGCTCAAGGGCATCGACAGGAGCGAGCACCGGCTGTTCTGAGCCGGCCCGTGGCCGGCCCTGAGGGCGCGACGGTCAGGCAGCGGCGGTCAGGCCGCGGCGGTAGGTCGCGGCGGTAGGCACACGGCCGTCAGGCCGCGGCCCAGGGAGTGACGGCCCAGCCGTCGTCGCCCACGTCCAGGCGGAGCCGGTCACCGGCCCCGTCGGAGGCCGAGGGCCTCCCCAGGTGCGCGAGCACGCCCGCGAGCGCGTCCGGCGCGAGCGTCACGAGCACACGCTCGCCCCGGTGCTGGTCCGCGATCGCCTGGAGCTCCGCGATGACGTCCGCATCCCCCTGCCAGGGCCCGTACGTCGCGGCGAGCCCCGGCTCCTCGGCGCCCGAGACGTCGCGCGAGCTCACGAGCAGCAGCGTTGCGGCGCAGTGCAGGGCCATGTCCGGCACGCTACCCGCCGCGCTCGTGTCACGCCGGGGCGGGCGTGACGACGTCCACCGACAGTCCGCGGGATGCGCGGATGACCTCGACGAAGCGGACCATGATGTCGTTGAGCCCGAAGTCCTTGGGGGTGAAGACCTCCGCGACGCCGAGCTCCTTGAGCCGAGCGGCGTCGGACTCGGGGATGATGCCCCCGACGATGACCGGCACGTCTCCGGCACCTGCCGCTCGCAGCCGGTCGAGCACCTCGGGCACGAGCTCCATGTGCGACCCCGAGAGGATCGAGATACCGACGAGGTGGACGTCCTCGGCCACGGCGGCCGCGACGATCTCCTCGGGAGTCAGCCGGATGCCCTGGTAGACCACCTCGAAGCCGGAGTCTCGGGCACGAACGGCCACCTGCTCCGCGCCGTTGGAGTGCCCGTCGAGGCCGGGCTTGCCCACGAGCACCCGCAGCCGCTCGCCCAGCTCCTCGCCGGTGCGCGTGACCAGTGCACGGACATCAGCGAGCGCCTCGGACCCCCCGCCGACGCCGACGGAGCCAGACACCCCCGTCGGGGCACGGAACTCACCGAACACGCCACGCAGCGCCTCCGCCCACTCCCCCGTCGTCACCCCCGCGCGGGCGCACTCGAGGGTCGCGGCCATGAGGTTCGTCGGACCCTCCGCGTCGGCCTGCAGCCGGGCGAGCGCGGATGCCGCTCGCTGGCGTCCCTCCGGCTCGGCGTCGCGCTCCTCTCGCCATCGGCGGACGGCGGCGACCGCGAGCGCCTCGACGTCAGGGTCGACCGTCTGGGTGGCGGCGTCGAGGTCGGCCGTCAGCGGGTTCGGCTCGGTGGTCTGGAAGCGGTTCACGCCCACGACGACGTCCTCGCCGGCTTCGATCCGCTGTCGGCGCAGCGCGTGCGATGCCACGAGCTCGGACTTCAAGTAGCCGCCCTCGACGGCGGGCACCGCGCCCCCCAGCTCCTGGACCCGGTCGATCTCCGCCCGAGCGCCCTCGACGAGCTCGGCGACCTTGGCGGCAACCACGGCGGAGCCGTCGAAGAGATCGTCGTACTCCAGGAGGTCCGACTCGTGGGCCAGCACCTGCTGCATGCGCAACGACCACTGCTGGTCCCACGGCCGGGGCAGGCCGAGTGCCTCGTTCCAGGCCGGCAGCTGCACGGCTCGGGCCCGGGCGTCCTTGGACAGGGTGACGCCGAGCATCTCCAGGACGATGCGCTGGACGTTGTTCTCTGGCTGCGCCTCGGTGAGCCCGAGCGAGTTGACCTGGACCCCGTAGCGGAACCGGCGCTGTGCGGGATCCTCGACGCCGTAGCGGTCCCTGGTCAGCTCGTCCCAGAGCTCGACGAAGGCGCGCATCTTGCACATCTCCTCGACGAAGCGCACGCCCGCGTTGACGAAGAAGGACATTCGGGCGACGACCTCACCGAACCGGTCGGGTGGCACCTGACCCGAGGCCTGAACCGTGTCGAGGACGGCGATGGCCGTACACATGGCGAAGGCGATCTCCTGCACCGGAGTCGCCCCGGCCTCCTGCAGGTGGTAGCTGCAGATGTTGACGGGGTTCCACCGCGGCATCTCGGCGACCGTGTAGGCCACGACATCGGTGGTGAGGCGCAGCGACGGGCCGGGCGGGAACACATAGGTGCCCCGCGACAGGTACTCCTTGATGATGTCGTTCTGCGTCGTCCCCGACAGGGCGCGCACGGCCTGCACCGGGTCGTCACCGGCCGCCTCCGCCTGCTCCTCCGCGGCCACCTGGTAGAGGGCAAGGAGCCACATCGCGGTCGCGTTGATGGTCATCGACGTGTTCATCCGCGCGATCGGGATGTCGGCGAAGAGCGCCCGCACGTCGCCGATGTGCGTGATGGGCACGCCGACCTTGCCGACCTCTCCGCGAGCGAGCACGTGGTCGGGGTCGTACCCCGTCTGGGTCGGGAGGTCGAAGGCCACCGACAGCCCGGTCTGGCCCTTCGCGAGGTTCCGTCGGTAGAGGGCGTTGCTCGCGGCGGCGCTCGAGTGACCGGCATACGTCCGCATCACCCACGGGCGGTCGCGCTCGCGACGGGAGGCCTCGGTGCTCTCGGACATGCGTCGAACGCTAGCCGCGTCGTTCGTCGCGCCGGAAGCAGCGAACACGGTGAGAGTGCCCACACGACCGCTGAGCCACGGTGGCCGCCCACCACCAACGGCAGGCGCCGCCGCCGCCGGGTGGCACCAGGGTCAGCGGGTCAACCGGCCGCGGCGGCGAGGGCGCGCGCGTCGACCGGCGGTCCTGCCAGCAGGCGGCTCAGCCGCGCTCGGCGCAGCAGTCGCCGGGTGCGGTCGTCCGCAGCGACGATGCGCAGCGGGCGCCCGGCCACCCTCGACCGGCGCAGCAACTCGACGATGAACCCGAACCCCGTCGCGTCGGCGACGTGGACCTCACCGAGGTCCAGCAGCACGGGTGAGCTCCCCCCAGCGATGAGCCCGTGCAGCCGCAGCCTCAGGTCCGCCACCGTGCGGACATCGAGCTGACCGCGCAGTGTCACGTGACACCCGCGGTCGTCGTGGTGCTCCGTCATGGCCACGATGGCCTTCCCCCGGTCCCCCACGGTGCCCCCTCTCCCTTGAATGTGCCTCCATTGAACAGACCGGACCGGCTGGGCGTCTCCCCCATTCGGGTAAAGAACCGGCAAAGAACGGACAATGTCCGTTTGGTGCCAGGTGGGCCCCGAGGTGGCGTCTGCAAGGCTTGACCCATGGTCAACCTCACCCGGATCTACACACGTACCGGCGACGACGGCACCACCGCGCTCGGTGACCTGAGCCGGACACGCAAGACCGACCCCCGTCTCGCGGCATACGCGGACGCCAACGAGGCGAATGCCGCCATCGGCGTCGCCGTGGCCTGTGGTGAGCTGCCCGACGACGTGCGCGCTGTTCTCACCCGGGTGCAGAACGACCTCTTCGACGTCGGGGCGGACCTGTCCACCCCCCTCCAGCGCTCCTATGACTACCCACCGCTGCGGGTGAAGGAGGAGTGGGTCACCGAGCTGGAGGCCGACTGCGACCGCTACCTGGAGCGGCTCGAGAAGCTCCGGTCCTTCATCCTCCCTGGGGGCTCGGCGGGCGCTGCGCACCTCCACCTCGCCCTCACGGTCGTGCGCCGCGCGGAACGCTCGGTCTGGACGGCGCTCGACGCGTACGGCACGGAGTCGGGCGAGACGCGTGGCCAGGGCGGCGTCAACCCGGTCACCGCGGCATACCTCAACCGGCTCTCCGACCTGCTGTTCGTGCTGGCCCGGTGCGCCAACCTCCCGGGTGGCGACGTGCTCTGGTCCCCGGGCGGCGGCCGCGAGACCCCACCGGACCAGCACGGCTGACCGCCGCACCTCCTGGATGCCGTCCGCCATCCACGCTGGCGCGGGCGGTGGCGGCCTCAGGCGACGTTGGTGTTGTATCCCGGCGGGCCGGACTCCAGCCAGGCGCGCACAGCGGTGTAGGCGGCCGGGACGAAGGCGAACTCGCACGCCCGAGCCCCCGCGCGCGCAGTGACCGCCACCGGGTCGACGAGACCGGGGATGGGGTCGCGCAACGGCGTCGGCACGCCGAGGTCGAGCTCCCCGCGCGCCCAGGAGACCTCCGGGCGCAGGGAGGGGCCCACGACGCTGAACCACTCGAACCGGTCGGACCCCAGCCGCGCGAGACCGAGGCGCCACCGGGCCATCGGCCGGTCCCGGCGCGCGCACAGCATGACGGGACGCCCGTCGCCGGCGATGAAGCGTCGACGCGCCCACACGAACGTGAGCGCGCCGACGAGGAGGAGGACGACGAGGGCGAGAGCCAGCTCGGCGACGGCGAGAGGCGTCATCCGAGCGGTCCCCTGCCCTCGATGTCAGGAGCCCATGCCGCTGGCGTCGACGGACTCGGCGACGATCGTCACCCGGTCATGGTCCACCGAGAGGAACCCTCCGTCGATCTGCGCCGATCGCCAGCTGCCACCGGAGTTGACCCGCACCTCGCCCTCGGCGAGCACGCAGAGGAGCGGTTGGTGACCCGGCAGGATGCCCAGGTCTCCCTCGATCGAGCGGGCGCTGACCTGGCTCGCCTCGCCCTCCCAGACCTTGCGGTCGGCGGCGACGAGTTCAACCTGCAGTGAGCTCACGATCGGTCCTCCAGGCGGGAAACGGTGTTCCCGGAGTGTATCGGGCGGGGTGCCGTGCGGCGGACGCGGCCGGTCTGCCGATCACGCGGCCGCCACCTCCGTCACTGACCGAGGCGACGCATCACGACGAACTCCGGAAAGGGTTGCGGCACCACGCGATAGCGAGGTTCGATCCACCGGAGCAGCGGGTCGGACGCCGTCCTGCTGCCGGGGTCCGGTCCGGCGAGGTCGAGGTACGTCGTCGAGACGAGGAGGCATGCCGGCTCCCTGTCGGTTCGCTCGATCCAGTCCACCGCGGCCTGGTTGGCGCCGCGGAACGCCCCGAGCCACAGGATGTTCGTGTCCATCGGCCCGTCGGCGAAGGCGAACGCGGCTGGGACGCCGTAGGCCAGCAGGCCGTCCCCGTCTCGCTGACAGCTCGCCACGGCCTTCTCCACCCGCTCGGCCTCCCGGTGCATCTCGCTGCTCGCAAGGATGCCGGTGGCCGCGCCGCTGTCGACCCGGTCCGAGAGCCGCCACGGAGCCAGGTCCCGAAAGGGCTGGGTGGTGTGCGTCGCGAACAGCACCGCGGTCGACGTCACGGCGGCGACCACCCACCAGCCAGCCGAGGCCGTGCGCGCCAGCGACCCCGTCGCGACGAGCACCGCGAACAGGGCAGGCGCCGTGGCGCCGGCGACCGCCCCCCACTGCGGAGACGACGAGGTCAGCGAGCTGATGAGCGGTGCCTGGACTGCCAAGGGCAGGACCCCGACGACCAGCAGGGCACCCAGACCGGCTGGCCTGAGGCTGGCCGCCGGCGCGGCGTCCGCCCTCGAGGTTCCCTCGACCATCCTGGGTTCCAAGCGGTCCACCCGGTCCGAGCTGTCCGCGCCGGAGCCGGGGCGGCGTGCGCCGCGCATCTGAACGGCCCACACCGCAGCGGGGAGCAGCAGGACACCGACGAGGACCAGGGCCAGGACACCGCTCGTCATGCCGGTCATGGGCACCTCGGACTGAGCTCCCTCGGGGATCTCACGGACGGCCGTCGGCGCGAGCACGAGGGGCACCACGGCGACCAGCAGCGCGCGAAGGCGGATGGCCAGCGGTGGAAGGCTCGCCATCACCGCGAGCGCGACAGCGATGAGCACTGGCGTCGACGAGAACGTGGTGGCATAGAACTCCCACGCGTTGTGAAGCCTCGTCGAATGGCTGATGCGCTGTGCCTGGTACGCGGCCGTGAAGTCCAGCGTGCTCCTGACGTGCTCGACGCCGACCACGACGATGAGCCACGTCGCCACGAGCGCCGCCGACGCGGCCACACCGAGACTGCAGCCCACGAGGACCTGGCGCCGACGTGACAGCAGGATGACCAGGACGAGGGTCAGGCCCGCGGCGGGAGCCATCACGGGGTTGCAGAGCGCAGCCAGCACCGCGGCCACACCGGCGCCCGCGGCCCAGCGGCCGTCCGTCGACTGTGCGGCACGGGCTCCGGCGCTGGCTGCGACGAGCAGCAGGAGGTTGGGAGAGGTGTTGTAGGAGATCGTCGTGATGTTGTAGGGAGCGGGGATGAGCGCCGCCACGACCGCACCCCCCGCCACGGCTGGGCCCACCATGGGGCGCAGAGCCTGCCAGGACACCCACCCGGCCAGCGCGGTGAGCACGACGAAGGTCAGCCTGGACGCGAGGATGACCCCCTCGTTACCGACCAGACTGAGCCAGAGCCAGACGAACGGCGCCGCGGGCAGCGACCCCAGCGCCTGGAAGTTCATCTCGTCGGCCAGGGGCAGGTCGCCCTGCGCGAGACGCATGCCGAGCCCGACGACGTGGCTGCCGTCCCCGAGGTCGAGACCGATACTTGCGCGCCAGGACCCGGCAGCCAGCAGCGCCCCGAGGAGCAGCACCCTCGTGACGACTCTCCGACGCCGCCCGGTGTCGGCCAGGCCGGCTGGCGTCGAGCTGACCCCGGTCACCGGACCGATGGCCTCGGCGGTCTCGGTCAGAGGTTCTTCTGGATCTCGGCCCACTGGCGCTCGACGTCGTCGAGGCCTCCGCACATGAAGAACGCCTGCTCGCCGACGTGGTCGTAGTCACCGTCGCAGATCTTCGTGAACGCCTCGATGGTGTCGACGAGGGGCACCGTCGAGCCCTCGATACCGGTGAACTGCTTCGCGACGTAGGTGTTCTGCGACAGGAACCGCTGGAGGCGACGGGCACGGTTGACGAGGATCTTGTCCTCCTCGGAGAGCTCGTCGATGCCGAGGATGGCGATGATGTCCTGGAGCTCCTTGTTGCGCTGCAGGATCTGCCGGACCCGCACCGCCGTGGTGTAGTGCTCCTCGGAGATGTAGCGGCGGTCGAGGATGCGGCTCGTCGACGTCAGGGGGTCCACGGCGGGGTAGATGCCGAGCGAGGCGATCTCACGCGAGAGCTCCGTCGTCGCGTCGAGGTGGGCGAACGTCGTCGCGGGCGCGGGGTCGGTGTAGTCGTCGGC
>OCZS010000005.1_pt1 | contig 71417 bp, 65 predicted proteins | sample 1539071 | NCBI WGS metagenome assembly OCZS01 (sample SAMEA3113584, study PRJEB22503) | soil metagenome
CCTAGGCGGCCGGGGCGAGGGCGCCACGCCACCTCCGGTGGTCGCGGAGCAGCGGCGTGCTCACCTCCCGCGGGGTCAGCGCAGGAGGATCCCCGCCTCGCCGAGGTCCACGACCACGGTGTCGCCGTCACGCACCCCGCCGGAGAGCAGCGCGGTGGCGAGCCGGTCCCCGATCTCACGCTGGACGAGACGGCGCAGGGGCCGCGCCCCGTATGCCGGGTCGTAACCCTGCTCGGCCAGCCACGCCCGCGCAGCGTCGGTCACCTCCAGGGAGATCCGGCGCTCGTGCAGTCGGGCGGAGAGGGCACGCACCTGGAGGTCGACGATGCGGCTCAGCTCGTCGGTCGTGAGCGCGTCGAAGACGACCACCTCGTCGAGCCGGTTGAGGAACTCCGGCTTGAACGCCGCGCGCACCGCGGCCATGACCGACTCCCGCTTGGCGCCGGGGTCGATGGTGGGGTCGATGAGGAACTGGGACCCGAGGTTCGACGTCATGACGAGGATGACGTTGCGGAAGTCCACCGTGCGACCCTGGCCGTCGGTGAGCCGGCCGTCGTCGAGCACCTGGAGCAGGATGTCGAACGTCTCCGGGTGGGCCTTCTCCACCTCGTCGAGGAGAACGACGGAGTACGGCCGGCGACGCACCGCCTCGGTGAGCTGGCCGCCCTCCTCGTAGCCGACGTAGCCGGGTGGGGCCCCGATGAGGCGGGCCACGGCGTGCCGCTCGGAGTACTCGCTCATGTCGATGCGGACCATGGCCCGCTCGTCGTCGAAGAGGAAGTCCGCCAGGGATTTCGCGAGCTCGGTCTTGCCGACACCCGTCGGCCCGAGGAAGAGGAAGGACCCGGTGGGCCGGTCGGGGTCCGAGACGCCGGCGCGGGCCCGGCGGACGGCATCCGACACGGCGCGCACGGCCTCGGTCTGGCCGATGAGGCGCGCCCCGATGAGCGACTCCATCGAGAGGAGCTTCTCCGTCTCACCCTGGAGCAGGCGACCGGCGGGGATGCCGGTCCATGCGGAGATCACCTCGGCGATGTCGTCGGCGCCGACCCGCTCCTTGACCATGAGGTCGGCGGCGGCGATGGCCGACTCGGCCTGCTGGGCCTGCTCGAGCTGCGTCTCGAGGCCGGGGATCTCGCCGTACAGGAGGCGGGAGGCACCCTCGTAGTCGCCCTCGCGCTGGAGCCGGTCGGCCTGGGTGCGCAGGTCGTCGAGGCGCGCCTTGAGGTCGCCGACCCGGTTGAGCCCGGACTTCTCGGCCTCCCAGCGCGCGGTGAGGGCCGCGAGCTCCTCGGTCTTCTCGGCGAGGTCGGCGCGCAGCTTCTCGAGCCGCTCGACCGACGCCTCGTCCTTCTCCTTGGCGAGGTGCAGCTCCTCCATGCGGAGTCGGTCGACCGCCCGGCGCAGGACGTCGATCTCCACCGGGCTGGAGTCGATCTCCATGCGGAGCCGGGACGCCGCCTCGTCGACGAGGTCGATGGCCTTGTCGGGCAGCTGGCGACCTGTGATGTACCGGTCGGACAGGCTGGCCGCGGCCACCAGGGCGGTGTCCTCGATCTCGACCTTGTGGTGCGCCTCGTAGCGCTCCTTGAGCCCGCGGAGGATGGCGATCGTGTCCTCGACGCTCGGCTCGCCGACGAAGACCTGCTGGAACCGGCGCTCCAGCGCGGGGTCCTTCTCCACGTGCTCACGGAACTCGTCGAGGGTCGTCGCCCCCACGAGGCGCAGCTCGCCCCGGGCCAGCATGGGCTTGAGCATGTTGCCGGCGTCCATGGCGGACTCACCCGTCGCGCCGGCGCCCACCACCGTGTGCAGCTCGTCGATGAAGGTGATGATCTGCCCGTCGGAGCTCTTGATCTCCTCGAGCACGGCCTTGAGGCGCTCCTCGAACTCGCCCCGGTACTTGGCGCCGGCGACCATCGCCGCCAGGTCGAGGCTGAGGAGCCGCTTGCCACGGAGGGACTCCGGGACGTCGCCGTCGACGATCCGCTGGGCCAGGCCCTCCACCACCGCCGTCTTGCCCACGCCGGGGTCGCCGATGAGCACCGGGTTGTTCTTCGTGCGACGGCTCAGCACCTGCACGACGCGGCGGATCTCACTGTCCCGGCCGATGACCGGGTCGAGCTTGCCGTCCCGCGCGGCCTGGGTGAGGTCCGTCCCGTACTTCTCGAGAGCCTCGCTCGTGGCATCCGGGTCCTCGCTGGCCACCTTGGCACCGCGATGCAGGTGCTCGAGCTGGGCCTCGAGCGTGGCGGCGTCGCCATGGACGGCCTTCTTCTCCAGGAGGGCGAGGAGCAGCACGTCGGTGGACAGGTAGGAGTCGCCCCGGGCCGCCATGAGGGTGGTGGCGTGCTGCAGCACCGCGAGAGCGGCCTGGCCGAGGCCCGGCGTGGCGACGGACGAACCGCTGCTGCGCGGCATGCCGGACAGGACCCCTCGGGCGGTCGCCGCCACCCCTTCGGCCGAGGTGCCCGCGGCGGCCAGCAGGGCCGGCGTCGTCGTGCCCTCCTGCTCGGCGAGCGCCAGGGCGAGGTGGGCGGGCGTGATCTCGGGGTGCCCTGCGCTCTGGGCCGCGCGCTGGGCGACGGCGAGCGCCTCGGCGACCTTCGTCGTGGGCTTCAGCTCCATGGAGAACTCCTTGGGCGCAAGGGGATACGTGTCCTCGGGTGCAACTGGACCAAAGTTGAGTGTATTCCGCTCAAGGACGTGCCACGCGCCTGGTGACGCCGAGGTCAACAGGTCGCGGAGAGCTGTTCGGCGTCGGCGTCGTCGGGGGTCGCCGACGGCGACGGCGAGGAGGAGGGGCGCGTGGTCGGTGCCTCCGTGGGCTTCGTCGGGGAGGGGGTCGCCGTCGGTGTCTTCGGGGTCAGCGAGCGCTGGACCAGCGCGTGGATCTCGTCGAAGTCGGGCCGCGCCGGGCTCACGACGTCGCTCGTCAGCGGCAACGAGCGGATGGAGTTCCCCTCCTGGATGCGGAGGACGAGGTCCACCCACGCCGGCAGCTGGGAGCTCGGGACGTCCACGTCGACGTTGTCCTTCACCACGGACGCGATCTGGGGGTACCGCGAGAGCAAGGACACCGGATCCGCCTGCTCGATCAGTGCACCTGCGACACACCGCTGTCGGCGCATCCGGCTGAAGTCGTCGCTACCGGCGCGGGACCTCGAGTACCAGAGGGCGTGCTTGCCGTCGAGACGCTGCAGGCCGGGTTCGATCCACTCCTCCGTGTCGTTCGTCCAGCGGATGGAGCCGTTGGCTCGCTGCGAGCAGTCGACGCACACCCGCTCCTGGACGTTGACCTCCACGCCCCCCATGGCGTCGACGAGGGCGCGGAAGCCGTGGAGGTTGATGACGACGGAGTGGTCGATCTCCAGCCCGGTGACGGCACCGACCACGTCGACCGTGGACTGGCGCCCAGGGTTCTCGACGCCGGGGAACAGGTCCGGCCGGCTCTCGGCGAGGGTCCAGATGCCGTTCATCAGGCACTCGTCGCCACAGTCGTAGCCGTTGGGCCACAGCGACGACAGCGGGTTGTCGTCGGGGATCGGCACCCGCTCGAGGTTGCGCGGGACGCCCACGAGCAGGGTGTCGCCGGTCTCGGTGTTGATGCTCACGACCATGAGGGAGTCGGTCCGGGTCCCCTCCCGGCCCTTGCCGGCGTCGGAGCCGATGAGGAGGAGGTTCACGCGGTCCACGTCGGCCCACGGGTCGTCGGCACCGGCGTCCGCAAGCCCGGGATCGCGCGGCTCGCCGGCACCGTCCTGCGCGAACACCTCGTCGATGAGGGAGCCCTGGACGTCGAGGTAGCGCACAGCGAGGGCCGACGGCGCGGCGACGAGGACGCACGCCACGACCGCGAACGCCACCTGGACGCCCCGGCGGCCCCGCGAGCCGGGCCAGGACTGCTGCGCGGTGAGCACGATGGAGCCGATCCACACGACGGCCCCCACCATGAGGACGACGCCCAGCCACCGGAGGACCTCCGGCCGGACGGCGACGTCCAGGACCGAACGCACCACCCCCCCACGAGCGAGCTGCACCACGAGGAAGCCGCCCACAGCCAGGGCGACCGCGACGAGAACGAGGCCCAGCACCCGCCACCGGGTGCCGAGGAGGCCGGCGCCGGGAAGGACGGTGCCCAGGGCCACCCGTTGGTAGTACCTCCGAGGAGGGTTGCGCAGCTCGGCGCGACTGAGCGACGACCTGTCTCGGGACGAGGGTCCGGCCTGCCGCACCTGGTCCTGCATACCCACCTTCTCCTGGCGGGCGCGGACGTTCGGCCGACCACGCCTCGTGTCCCGACAGCGGAACGATAGACCCGAAGTCTGTGAGTCGCCCGGACGCCCCGCCGCCGGCGGTCTCCCCCGCCTGTGGGGCTCCTCCGCCGCTGCGGCCGGTCCGCCCCACCATGGTGGAATGTCGCATGACCATCGTGAGCCGCCCGGCCGTCCAGCCGTCGGACCGGGTCCGGCAGGTGGCGGTGACCCTGGCCGAGGTCTTCTGCGTGGTCGGCACACTGGTCGGGGTGGGGGTCCTCGGCACTCGCGTCGAGGAGTCCAGCGGTGGTGCCCTGGCTGCGGACGCGACACTGCTGGCTCCCGCAGCGCCGGCGTTCGTGATCTGGACCCCGATCTACCTGGGCCTGGCGGCGTACACGGTGTGGCAGTGGCTGCCGGAGCAGGCGACCGACCGTCGCCACAGGGCGATCGGCTGGTTGGCCGCGGCATCGATGGTCCTCAACGCCTCGTGGCTGCTCGTGACGCAGCAGGGATGGATCTGGGTCAGCGTGCTCGTCATGGCTGGACTCGTCGTCACCCTCGGCCTCCTCGTGCAGCGCCTCGAGGACATCCGCTCGTACGGCACGGGCGAATCGGTCGTCGTCGACGGGACGTTCGGCCTCTATCTCGGCTGGGTCGCCGTCGCGGCGTGTGCCAACGTCACCGCCGCCCTCGTCGAGAGCGGCGTCGACCCCGGTGGGTATGCCGCAGAGCTGGCTGCCGTCGCCGTCATCGCCCTGGCTGCCGGGGTCGGTTGGCTGCTCGCGGAGCGCCTCGGTGGACGGTGGGCGGTCGCCTGCGCCATGGCATGGGGGCTCGGGTGGATCTCCTGGGGTCGTGCCGCGGGCGAGCCGCGGGCGGTCCTCGTGGGTCTCGCCGCCCTCGTCGGCGCGCTCGTCGTCCTGTCGGCGGCTGCCCGGGTGCACGCCCGCCTCGGCGACTGACCGGCCGTGACCGCCGGTGCGCGGGAGCGCCGAGCGTCCGGGCGTCGAACGTCGTCCGCTCGTCCGTCTCGATTCCCCATCGTGCGTCCGTCGGCGCGCACCATGGGTTCATGACTGCTTCCGCCTCCGTCCCCCTGCCTTCTGCTCTTTCTCGGCGTGGCGCCCTCGTTCTCGCGGCCGTCACAGCCGCCACCGCCGCGACGGCCTCGACCGGAGCGGCCCGCGCCGCTGCCGACCCACGGCGTCTGCCCGACGCGCCGGAGACGGTGAGGCTGCCGGCCGGCATCCGCCCGGAGGGCATCACCTCCGGACCGGGGACCACCTTCTACGTCGGATCGCTGGCCGACGGCCGCATCGTCACCGGCGACCTCCTCACCGGCACCGTCGACGTGCTCCTGCCGGGGGCACCCGGGCGCCAGGTCAGAGGACTGTTCTGGGACGCCCGCTCCGGCCTCGTGTGGGCCGTAGGCAATGTCGGCCAGGAGGCCCATGTGTGGGCGGTCGACGGTGAGTCCGGTGAGGTGGTGCTCGACGTCGTGGTCGAGGGTGGCCTCTTCCTCAACGACCTCGTCGTGACCGACGAGGTGGTGTGGGTCACCGACTCACGCGTCGACCGGCTCGTCGGCATCCCCGTGGGATCGGACGGTCAGCCGACCGGAGGCGACCTCATCGTCCTCGAGCTGACGGGAGAGTGGCCGGCCTACGACGGCACGAACCTCAACGCGAACGGCATCCGCGAGCTGCCGGACGGAAGCCTCGTGCTCAACAACAGTCGCTACGGAGGCCTCTGGCAGGTAGACCCGGTGACGGGTGAGACCGTCGAGATCCCCGTGCTGGGCGGTCCGGGCATCATCGGCGGCGACGGCCTCGAGATCGACGGCACGACGCTCTACAACGTGCGCGGCAGCGGGCCGAACCGGGTGTCGGTGCTCGAGCTCGTGGCCACCGAGGACGGCTGGACGGCGCGGTGGCGGGGCGCTCGCACCGACGAGACGCTCGACGTGCCGTCGACCGCAACCCTCTCGGGGGGTTGGTTGTGGGTGGTCAACGCCCGGTTCGGGGTGCCGTCCGCCGGTACGGCGGAGTACTGGGTCACTCGGCTGCCGGCTCGCTGAGGGGTGCCGCTCGGCCCACGTCCACGAGGCCGGGCAGACAACGGTCAGTGGTGGCTCTGGCTCCAGACGACGAGGGCCTGCGAGCGTCCGTGCCGCGGGCGCTCACCGAGACGGGCGGCATACACGTCTCCGGTCGGTGAGACCGAGAAGACGCGGGACGTCCGGCCTGAGGACCCATGGGCCGCCGCGAGCTCCTCGGTGAGCTCGGAGACGCGGCCGCGCAACGCCTCCACCTGGTTCTCCAGCTCGAGGATCCGGGCGATGCCCGGCAGCGAGACGCCTTCCTCCTGCGACAGGCGCTGGACCTCACGGAGGAGTGCGACGTCGCGCTGGGAGTAGCGGCGCCCGCCCCCGCGGGTCCGTGAGGGCGTGACGAGGCCGAGGCGGTCGTACTGCCGAAGGGTCTGGGCATGCATGCCGGCGAGCTCCGCCGCGACGGAGATGACGAAGACGGGTGTGTCGTCGTCCGGGCTGAACGTGGAGTAGCTGATCGACGTCATGTCCTCCTCCTCACGTGCTGGCCTGCTCGAAGAGCCCCGCCCTCGGGTCGACGGCCGCCTCCTCCGCGCGCAGGGCCTCGACGGCCTCCCGCGCGCTGTCCGTGAGCCGTTGGGGGACGACGACGGAGACCTTGGCGAGCAGGTCACCGGTGCCGTGCCGGCCCTGCACCCCACGACCCTTCACGCGCAGCACCCGGCCGCTGGGAGTGCCCGGTGCGACCTTGACGCGCACCGGAGAGCCGTCGAGCGTGGGCACCGACACGGTGGCCCCGAGGGCGGCTTCGGCGAACGTCACGGGCAGCTCGACGGTGAGGTTGTCACCGTCCCGGCCGAAGACCGGGTGCTTCTCGACGGCGACGGTGAGGATGAGGTCGCCGCGGGGTGCGCCGGGATCGCCCTCGCCGCCCTTGCCGCGCAGCCGGATCTTCTGGCCGTCCTTGACGCCGGCCGGGATCTTCGTCGTGATGCGACCCCCCTCGGCGGTCGTCAGCGTGACGGTCGCTCCCTCGACGGCGTCGCGGAAGCTCAGGGTGGTCCTGGCCTGGACGTCGGCTCCGGGCCTGGGGCCCCGTGGCGCTCCGAACCCGGAGAACGGGTCGGCGCCACCACGCGAGGCACCCGCTGCGCCACCGAACATCTGCGCGAGGAGGTCGTCGAGGTCCTGCTCGCCACCGGCACCCGGACGTCCGGCGCCTCCCGTGGAGAACCGGACGCGCGGCCCGCCCGCACCCGCGCCGAACGCGCTGAAGACGTCTTCGAATCCTCCGCCTGCACCGCCCGGGCCACCGGCCCGGAAGCGTGCCCCACCGCGAGCCATCTGGCGGACGGCGTCGTACTCCTCACGCTGCTTGGGGTCGGAGAGGACAGAGTGGGCCTCTCCGATGTCCTTGAAGCGGCGCTCCGCCGCGGTGTCTCCCGCGTTCTGGTCCGGGTGGTGCTTGCGGGCGAGTCGGCGGTACGCCTTCTTGATGGTCGCGGCGTCGGCGTCCTGGGGGACGCCGAGGATCGCGTAGAAGTCCTTCTCGAACCAGTCCTGGCTGGCCATCGGCGCCTCCTCTCGCTGCCTCGTCGGTCTCGTCGTCAGGCGGGGTCGGCCACCGCGACCCGGGCCGGGCGCAGCACCTGCTCACCGGCACGGTAGCCGGGTTGGAGCACGGTGACGACCGTCGTCGCCGTCACCCCACCCGGCAGCTCCACGTCGTCGGTCGGCCACGGTGCGTGCATGAGTGCCTCGTGCTGCATCGGGTCGAACTGCTCGCCCTTGGTGCCGAAGCGCTGCAGGCCGTACTTGCCGAGGGTCGCCTCGAGCTTGTCGGCGATGGCCGCGAAGGGCCCCTCCGTGAGGTCCCCGTGGTCCCTCGCCGCCTGGATGTCGTCGAGGACGGGAAGGACGGACTCGAGCACGTCGCGCACCGCTCGCTCCTGGACCAGTGCCCGGTCGCGGTCGACGCGTCGCTTGTAGTTGACGTACTCCGCCTGCAGCCGCTGCAGGTCGTCGAGACGCTCGGCCGCCAGGGCCGTGTCAGGGTGCGGCTCGACCGCCGAGATCACGGACTGGGCATCGACGTCAACTCCACCGTTCTCCAGGTCCCCCGGCGCCGCTGCTGGCGGCGGTGGGGCGTCGTCGTTGACCGCCTCGGTGTTCACGGCGTCGACATCATCCGCATCCGGACCGGTGTCCGCCGCGGTGCTCTCCCTGCCCTCGACGCGGGTCACGGGGACCTCCGCCGCCTCCACGGTTCCGCCGTCGCCGGAGTCGGCGTCGTATGCCGGGTGTCCGGCATACGACGCCTCCTCACGCGGTCGCTCGGTCACTTCTTCTCCTCGTCATCCTCGACGACCTCGGCGTCGACGACGTCGTCGTCCGTCGATCCGGAGCCCGCCTCGGCCTGGTCGCCGTCGGCAGGACCGGCACTCGCGGCGTCGTCGGTCTGGCCCTGGTCCGCGGCAGCGGCGTACATCGCCGCGCCCATCGTCTGGGACCGCTCGTTGAGGGCGTCGATCTTCGCCTGGATGTCGTCTCTGGACGCACCGGAGTCGGGCTTGATGGCGTCCTTGAGCTGCGCCAGGGCCTCGTCCACCGGCGTCCGGTGCTCCTCGGAGACCTTGTCACCCGACTCGGCGAGGAACTTCTCCGTGGAGAAGACGAGCGACTCGCCCATGTTGCGGGTCTCGGTCTCCTCGCGCCGCTGCTTGTCCTCCTCGGCGTGCGCCTCGGCGTCCTTGACCATCCGCTCGATCTCCTCCTTCGACAGGGCGGACCCGCCGGAGATGGTGATCTTCTGCTCCTTGCCCGTGCCGCGGTCCTTGGCGGTCACGTGGACGATGCCGTTGGCGTCGATGTCGAAGGTGACCTCGATCTGCGGGACACCGCGGGGGGCCGGAGCGATACCGGAGAGCTCGAAGGTGCCGAGCGGCTTGTTCTGCTGCGCGATCTCACGCTCCCCCTGGAAGACCTGGATGAGCACGGACGGCTGGTTGTCCTCGGCCGTCGAGAAGACCTCGCTGCGCTTGGTCGGGATCGCCGTGTTCCGCTCGATGAGCTTGGTGAACAGCCCGCCCTTGGTCTCGATGCCGAGCGAGAGGGGAGTGACGTCGATGAGGAGCACGTCCTTGCGCTCGCCCTTGAGGACGCCGGCCTGGAGCGACGCGCCCAGGGCGACGACCTCGTCGGGGTTCACGCCCTTGTTCGGCTCCTTGCCGCCGGTGAGCTCCTTGACGAGCTGGGTCACGGCCGGCATCCGGGTGGAGCCACCGACGAGGACCACGTGGTGGATGTCCGACAGCGAGATCCCGGCGTCCTGGATGACGTTCTGGAACGGCTGCCGCGTGCGGTCGAGCAGGTCCTTGGTCATCTGCTCGAACTGGGCCCGGGAGAGGCTCTCGTCGAGGTGGATCGGGCCGTTCTCGGACATCGAGAGGTACTGGAGCGAGATGTTCGTCGAGGTAGCGCTCGACAGCTCCTTCTTCGCCTGCTCAGCCGCGTCACGCAGACGCTGCATCGCGATGCGGTCCTTGGACAGGTCGACGCCGGAGGTGTTCTTCACCGTCGTCAGCATGTGGTTGACGACACGCTCGTCCCAGTCGTCGCCACCGAGCTTGTTGTCGCCCGACGTGGCCTTGACCTGGATGGTGGAGAAGCCGTCCTCCGGGTCCTTGCCCACCTCGAGGAGGGAGACGTCGAAGGTGCCGCCACCGAGGTCGAAGACGAGGATGAGCTCGTCTTCGCGACCCTTGTCCAGGCCGTACGCCAGTGCGGCCGCGGTCGGCTCGTTGACGATCCGCAGGACGTTGAGCCCCGCGATCTCGCCGGCCTCCTTGGTGGCCTGGCGCTCGTGGTCGTCGAAGTAGGCCGGCACGGTGATCACCGCGTCGGTGACGGTCTCGCCGAGGTACGACTCGGCGTCGCGCTTGAGCTTCTGGAGGATGCGCGCGCTGATCTCCTGCGCGGTGTACCTCTTGCCGTCGATCTCGTCCGACTTCCAGTCGGTGCCGATGTGGCGCTTGACCGAGCGGATGGTGCGGTCGGCGTTCGTCACGGCCTGACGCTTGGCGATCTCGCCGACGAGCACCTCACCGCCCTTGGAGAACGCGACGACGGACGGGGTGGTGCGACCGCCCTCGGCGTTCGCGATGATGTTGGGCTCGCCGCCCTCGAGGACGGCGACGGCGCTGTTCGTGGTGCCGAGGTCGATGCCGACTGCACGAGCCATGGTGGGTCTCCTTGGTTGGTCACGCGTTGAGTGCTTTGGACTCAAGTTAGCCCGAAGGCATGCCTGCGAGCAAACCGGCCGCGACGAACTTGCGTTCAGTCGACTCAACTTCGCCGACCCCATTCGTGTTCCCACACGGCGCTCGGGCGCTGGTGTATGGTCTGGCCGCCATGCGGGCTGGGAGTACGTCTGAGCGGGAGGTCGCGATGAGAACATCACGCCGATGGGGGGCGCTGGCGCTTGCGGTCCTCGCGCTGGCCGGGTGCAGCGGGGACGACGAGCCGGACGCCCCGGGCTCAGCCAGCGCGCCTGCCACCAGCCCACCGGCCACCGGCTCGACGAGCGCTCCCACCACCTCGGCCGCGACGCCGTCCGCCAGCCCGAGCGATGAGCCCACCACGTCAGCGAGGTTCTCGACCGACGACGTCTCCAGTCCCACCTTTCCGGACATGGGAGGCGACCTGGGCGGGGTTGGCGTGGTCCGGGTCGGCCGGCACAGCGCCTTCGACCGGGTCGTGTGGGAGTTCCCGGGCACGGGTCGCCCGACGTTCAGGGTCAGGTACGTCGACGAGCCGACGGCCGACGGCAGCGGTGACGTCGTAGACGTGCGCGGTGATGCGTACCTCGAGGTTGTGGTCTCCACGGTCGGTATCCCGGATGCCGGCGCCACCCGGCCACCGGACGCCCAGGCCGGAGCGCTCGCGGGGACCGTCATCGCGGAGGCGAAAGCGATCTACGGCGGCTTCGAGGGCTACGGGCAGTCCTTCGTCGGCGTGCGCGACCGCGAGCGCCCCTTCCGCGCCTTCGTGCTGTCGAGCCCGACCCGCCTGGTGGTCGACGTCTCCCGCGAGTGAGGCGCGCGCGCTAGGGCACCAGCACGTCGCGGTGCCATGACTGGGTGCGGTAGTCCGTGACCCAACCCATGGCGGTGTACAGCCCGTCGGCGCCGGTCGGTGAGTCGGCGTCCACCTCCAAGCCGACGCGGTTCCGGCCGCGACGTGCCGCGTCCACGATCACGGTGCGCAGCAGGGCCTTGGCGACCCCACGGCCACGCGCGCGACGGTGGACGCCGATGTAGTCGACGTAGGTGCCCTGGGTGCCGGTGCTGTCGGGCCACAGCACCGAGCAGACGAGCGCCCCGGCGGGCAGGAGCCCCTCGGGGGTGCGGACGCTCGCGAGCCACCAGTGGTCCCAGCGGTGACCGGGGTCCTCCCGCAGGCGCATGACGAACTCGGGGAAGCTCTCCCGGTAGGAGCTGAAGTGGTCTGCGAACGACTCCTCCAGCAGGCGGTGGACGGTCTGCAGGTCGCGGGCGACGGGGAGCCCGTCATCGTGCTGCTCGACCGGGCGGACGACCACGCCCTCACGAGCTGCGGGGAAGGAGGTCGCCTCGCCCCGTTCCACGGGCCGGGTCATCTGGAGCCAGGTGCGGGCGTGGGCGAAACCGGCCGCCGTGAGCCAGCCCTGCTGACGGGTGTCGTCCTCGTAGGCACCGGAGTCCAGCAAGGTCGCCGGCAGCCGCCGCGTCGTGGCGATGTCGACCGCATGGCGCTCCGCCGCGGCGAACAGCGCCAGGGCGAGCTCGCTCGCGTTTCGAGCGGGGAGGTCCGGTGCCACGGTGACCTCCACGAGCGTGCGGCCCGACGCGCGGTCGTGCACCGAGAGCCAGGCGAGGAGGCGCCCCGCGCCGTCGTGCACGAGGGCCTGGCGGCGCGTCCACGAGCCGATGCCCGCCAGCTGGGTGAGGACGGCCGTCGGGTCGACACCAGCGGATCCCTTGGCGGCTCGCTGGTGAGCCGTGAGGAGACCCTCGACGGCTGGACCGTCGGCGGCGGTCGGCACGCGCGCGGCGAGGCCGGCCGGCATCCCGTCGATGCTCATCTCTCCCTCGGTCACGCTCACCACTCTCCCACCGGACCGGTCCTAGACTTCACGCCTCACGACCAAGGGAGCGCAATGGCAGACGACAACGGGCGGCGGCCGTCCCAGGAGACGCTCAACCGCAACTGGGACGAGCTGCTCCAGGAGATCAGGGTCACCCAGACCGGCGTGCAGATCCTCACCGGGTTCCTCCTGACCGTGCCGTTCTCCAACCGCTTCGTCGAGCTCACCGACTTCCAGCGCAACGTCTACCTCGCCGTCCTCGCCGGCTCGATCATCACGACCGGGCTGGTCGTCGCGCCGGTCGCCTTCCACCGGGTGCTCTTTCGCCAGCGCCGTCGAGAGCTGCTCGTCGAGTCGGGCAACCGGTTCGCGATGGCGGGCCTCGGCATGCTCGCGCTCACGGTGTCGGGTGCCGTGCTGCTCGTCGTCGACCTCATCCTCGGCAGGACGCAGGGGTGGGTCGCCGGCGGCGCGATCTTCGTCGGGCTCATGCTGCTGTGGGCCGTGCTGCCCCGCGTCCTGGACAGCGTCGACGACACGCCACGCAACCCGCCGCCGGAGGACGGGGACGGCGGGGCGAGGGACGGAGGGGCCGAGGACGGCGACGGCGAGGTCGCCCCGGCCTGATCCCGGTGCGTCAGCGTCGGACACGGTGGTGGAGGTGGACGACGTCCCCCACCCGATCCACGGACAGCAGCTCCAGGTCGGTGAGGACACCGTCCGGCAGGGCTCGGGTGCCACCACCGACGACCACGGGGTGCAGGAACAGGTGGACGTCGTCGACGAGGGCGGCACGGAAGGCCTCAGCGGCGAGGGTGGGGCCGCCGATGCTGACGTCGAGGACACTGCTCGCCTTGAGCTCCTCGACGACGGCCGGGTCGAAGGACGAGACGAGCCGGGTGCGTGCGGTCGTCACGTCCTCGAGCGTCGTCGAGTGCACCACCTTGTCCGCCGCCCGCCAGATCCTGGCGTACTCCCCCATGGGCCCCGGCACGTCCCCCGGCGCCGTCTCCCAGAAGGTCATCGTCTCGTAGAGGCGTCGTCCCAGGAGGTGGGTGCCGACCTCCCGCTCGAGGCTGTTGACGACGAGGTGCAGCTCGTCCGACGGCTCGGCCCACGCGAACCCGCCGTCGGAGTCGTTGACGTAGCCGTCCAGTGAGGTGATCGCGGTGTAGCGCAGCCGTGCCATCCCGGCATTCTCCCCATACCGGGGCCGTCGCGCGCGCCACGACACCCCTTGTCGTCCTCGTGGGTGCCCACCACACTGTGCCGATGGACGTGCACCACGGGCGAGCCGGGTGAGCCGCGCGCGGGCGGGCGTGAGGAGGATCCTCGGCGCACCGTTCCGGCCGCTCCTCGCGCTCCCGGTGATGCGGCGCGTCGCGTTCCACGGCCGGCGCGTGACCGAGGGTCTCGACGTGCACTTCTTCCGGACGCTCGCGATCGCCCTCGTCGCCATCGTGGCGGTGGCGGCTCTCGTGGTCACGCTCGTGGAGCAGGAGAAGCGTTCGTTCTCCGGCCTCCTCGACTCTGCCTACTGGGCCGTGACGACGGTCATCGGGTCCGGTGACTCGAGCTACGTCTCCAGCCCCGGCGGCTTCCTCGTCGGGTGGCTCCTCGCGTTCTTCGGCGTCGCGATCGTCGCGGCGCTCACCGCCGCCGTCGTCGGCTTCGTCATCGACTTCCTTCTCAAGGAGGGCCAGGGCATGGGTGCCGCCGGCTACCAGGACCACATCGTCGTCTGCGGGTGGAACTCCACCGCTCGGGAGCTCATCGAGGAGCTGCGCGGCGACGAGTTCGGGGCGCGCGTCGTCGTGCTGCACGAGAGCGAGCGGAGCCCGGCGGGCGAGGGCGTCTACTTCGTGCGAGGCGACACCACGAGTACCGACGACCTCCAGCGGGCCGGCATCCCGGATGCCGCGGCGGCCATCATCTGCCCGTCGGACGGCACCAACGAGGCCGACATGCGCTCGATCCTCACGGTGCTCGCCATCGAGAACATCGCCCCCGGCGTGCGCACCGTCGTCGAGGTGAACAACCCCAGGCACGTGGACCACGTCCGCCGGGCGCACGCCGACGAGATCCTCGTGACCTCGCGACTCGCCTCACGGCTCCTCGCCCGCACGGCGCTGTACCCGGGGCTGGCGTCACTCGTCTCCGACATCGTGTCCGGAGGGGCCGGTGCCGAGCTCTACCGGGTGCAGCTCCCCGACGACTACTGCAACGTGACGCTCGACGAGCTGTCGGTGCGCCTGCGCGGTGAGCACAACGCCACCCTCCTCGCCGTAGCCCGTGGCGACCACACCCTCACCAACCCACCGGCCGACTTCCGCCTCGCCCCCGGCGACACCGCCGTCGTGGTCGCCGACAGCCTGGGCGACCTGCACCCCCTCAAGTCGGCCGACGCCCTCGGTGCGCAGGCGTAGCCGCCGCCGAAGGGGACCGGTGGGTCAGTGGGCGCCGAGGCGACGGGCCGCGAGCAGCGCCAGGGCGCGTGCGACGTGCACGACCTCGGCCAGGGGGACCGACTCCCGCGGTGCGTGAGCGAGCCGAACGTCGCCGGGGCCGTACTGCAGCGTCGGGATTCCGCCCTGTCCGACATAGAGCCGCAGGTCGGAGCCGTAGGGCGCGGCTGCCTCGAGCGGCCGCGCACCGCTCAGGGCCTCGACCGCGCCGGCCACCTCCCCGATGAGGCCATGGTCCCGTGGCAGCCGGCCCGGGGCGAACTGGCCGCCGGGCCACGTCACGCTCGGTGGGTGGTCGCAGAGCCATGGGTCGGCCGCCGACGCCTCGGCGACCGCAACCTCCATCGCGTCTCGCGCATCGGCAGGATCCTCACCGAGCCGGACCCCCATCCGCCCCTCGGCGGTGAGCAGGTCCGGCACCGAGCTGGCCCAGTCGCCCGAGCGCACGGTGCCGACCGAGATGGCGTACGGCAACCGGGTGTCCCCGAACAACGGGTCCACGTCCCTGTTGCGCCTCTCCTCCAGCTCGCGCAGCGCCGCGGTGAGGGGCCAGACGGCGTCGAACGCCGAGACGCCCTCCAGCCGTGTGCTGCCGTGTGCCGCCCGCCCACGCACCTCGATGCGGAACGTGAGAGCACCGGCGTTCGCAGTGACGAGTCGTCCGCTCGTCGGCTCGGGGATGACCGCCACGTCGCCGTGGTGGCCGCGCCGGAGGGTGGCGAAGGCACCCAGGCCACCGTCCTCCTCGCTCACCACGCTGTGCAGCGCGAGGCGACGCTCGGTCCGCACACCGGAGCGGTGGAGCGCACGCGCCACGGCCAGCGTGGCGGCCACGCCGGCCTTCATGTCGCAGGCGCCCCGGCCGTGCAGGTTGCCGTCCACGATGCGCGCCGAGTACGGCCCTGCCGGGGGCCACGCGGCGACGTCCCCGACGGGGACGACGTCGACGTGCCCTTGGAGGACCAGGCCCGGGGAGCCCTCACCCGACCCGGTCCCCACGACGCCGTAGCCCTCGAGCCGAGGTGCCTCCGTGCCCGGGAACTCGGGGTCCGCGCGCAGCCCCTCCAGGTCGAGGGACCACAGGTCGACATCGAGGCCCGCCTCCTCGTACCACCGGGCCATCGTGTGCTGGACCTCGGCCTCGGCGTCCGTGCCCGTGACACTCGGGACCCGCACCAGCTCCACGAGGGTCTCGACGAGCTCGTCCTCGTCGACGGCATCCAGCACCCGCCGTTCTGCGGCGGTGAGGTCGGCGCCCATGGACCGCACTGTATGCCGGCCCCCGGCGGCCGGGCGGCTCGGCGTCGGCGGGTAGCGTCGTGTCTCGTGGTGCCCGGGGACCACCGACTGGCTCCGGACGACGCGAGGAAGGAGGGTGCGGTGGGGTCAGGACACGACCACGAGCACGCCGGGGCGCGGCACCGCTGGAGGCTGCGGGCGGCGTTCGTCCTCGTGACGGGTTTCTTCATGGTCGAGCTGGTCGCCGGCCTCGCCAGCGGCTCCCTGGCGCTGCTCAGCGACGCCGGGCACATGGCTACCGACGTGGTCGCCCTCGGCGCCGCCCTCGTCGCCACGAGGATCGCCACCCGGGCCGACACGACTGGTCGTCGGACCTTCGGGTCCTACCGCGCGGAGGTCTTCGCCTCCGGGCTGGCGGTGCTGCTCATGCTGGCGGTGGCGGGGTACATCCTCGTCGAGGCTCTGCAGCGCGCTGGCGAGGAGCAGGTCGTCGCGCCGATCGCCATGCTCCTCGTCGGTGGACTCGGGCTGGTCGTCAACCTCGTCGCCCTCGTCCTCCTTCGCGGCGGTGCCGAGGACAGCCTCAACGTCAAGGGCGCCTACCTCGAGGTGGTCGCCGACAGTCTCGGCTCGGCCGGGGTTGTGGTCGCCGGCGTGCTCGTCGCCACGACCGGCTCGTCGCGGTGGGACACCGTCGTCGCCCTGGCGATCGCCGGCTACGTCGCCGTGCGGGCCGTCCTGCTCGGGCGTGAGGTGGTGGCCGTGCTCGGGCAGCATGCGCCGGCCGGCATCCACCCGACCGACGCCGAGGCGGCGCTGCGCGGCGTGCCGGACGTCCTGGACGTCCACGACCTCCACCTGTGGACACTGACGTCGGGCATGCACGTGGCGACCGCACACCTCGTCTGCCGCGATGGTGCGGATCCGACCCGCGTGTTGACCGACGCCGCCACGGTCCTGCGAGAGCGCTTCGCCATGGACCACGCGACGATCCAGGTCGAGCCGAGCAGTGCTCGCGCCTGCGTCGAGACGAGCTGGTGACAGCCACCCCTCCCTGACGGAATGCCGCTCGGGCGCCGATGGTTGGTCGCGGGGTGACCACCTCCGCCGACGCTCCCGCGACCCGTGCCACAGTCGGTCTGCGCAGCGAGCGGGGACCGGTCCTCCTCGCCGTGATGCTGAGCACGGGGCTCGTGGCCATCGACGCGACGATCCTCGCGGCAGCGGTGCCGGCCGTGGTGGACGACCTGGGCGGACTCACCCAGTTCCCGTGGCTGTTCTCCGTCTACCTGCTGGCGCAAGCAGTCTCCGTGCCGATCTACGGGAAGGTCGCCGACCTCCACGGGCGCAAGCCGGTGATGCTGCTCGGCGTCGGCCTCTTCGTCTTCGGCTCGCTCCTGTGCGGGGTGTCGTGGTCCATGGGCAGCCTCGTCGCGTTCCGTGCGCTCCAGGGCCTGGGAGCGGGAGCGATCGCCCCGGTCGGCATGACGATCGTCGGTGACATCTACTCCGTCGCCGAGCGGGCCACCGTCCAGGGCTACATCGCCTCCGTGTGGGCGGTCTCCTCGCTTGTCGGCCCGGCCCTCGGTGGCTTCTTCGCCGACTTCACCTCATGGCGCTGGATCTTCCTCGTCAACCTGCCGATCGGCGCCCTCGCGTACTGGATGCTGTGGGCCCGGTTCTCGGAGACGCGCGCAGCGCGGGCCCAGGACGAGCCCCGTCCCCGGATCGACGTGCTCGGCACCGTTCTCCTGCTCCTGGGCACCGTCGCGCTGCTCGTGGCCCTGCTCGAGGGCGGGGTGGTCTGGGAGTGGACATCGCCCACCAGCCTCGTGCTCCTCACGTCGTCCGCGGTCCTGCTCGCGGCATTCGTCCTCGTCGAGCGGCGGGCCTCCGAGCCGGTCCTGCCCCTGTGGGTCTTCCGGCACCGCGTCGTCGGCGCGGCGATGGCCACCTCGCTGGTCGTCGGCGTGCTGCTCCTGGGGCTCACGTCGTACGTCCCCCTGTTCGCCCAGGGTGTCCTGGGAACCGGAGCCATCGTCGCCGGCTTCGCCCTCGCGGCGATGACCATCGGGTGGCCGATCGCCGCCGCGACGTCGGGACGCCTCTACCTGCGGTTCGGTTTCCGCGCGACCATGCTGCTCGGGTCGGTCGTCGCGCTTCTCGGGGCTGGCTTGCTGCTCACGGTCGACGGGTCGAGCTCGGTGCTCCACCTCGCGGCGCCGAACTTCGTCATGGGCCTCGGCTTCGGCTTCGTCGCGAGCCCGGCGATCGTCGCGGCCCAGTCATCCGTCGGCCGGGACCGACGCGGCGTTGCGACCGGTGCGACACTGTTCGCCCGCTCGGTGGGCAGCGCCGTCGGAGTCGCCGCATTCGGGGCGCTCGCCAACGCCGTGGTCGCGGAACGCCTCGGAGGGCAGCCGGCCGACCTCGAGTCACTCCCACCCGGCGTGCTCGACCCCGCCATCGAGGCGGTGTTCCTCGCCTCGTTCGTCGTCGCCGTGGTGCTCGTCGCCGCGGCCGCACTCATGCCACGCCGGGTCGACGAGGTCGCTGACTGACGATCGTGCCTGGGCACCCACCCGGCGCGACGAAGCGGTGTGACGGTGCGAACAGTGACCGGACGAGCACCGGGGGGCTGACTAGCGTGGAGGGCGAGCGGGAGGCACGGAGCCGGACCGTCGGGGCCCGGCGCCCCACGCCCGAGGAGCAGCTCATGGCACCCACATCCGTCCCTTCGAACACCGCGATCCTCAGAGCGGGCCCGCGCCTCACCACGGCATGGGTCCTGTCGTCCGTCGTCCTCGTCCTCATGGCCACGTCCTCCGCTGTCGGTCTCCTCGTGGAGGGGATATATCCGGAGCAGACCTGGGCTGTCGCGGCCCTCCGGGGCAACGACCTGGTGACACTCGTCCTCGTCGTCCCGGTGCTCACGCTGGCGCTGGTTGCGAGCCGGCGCCGGCCGTCGAGCGCGTCGGTGCTCGTGTGGCTCGGGATGCTCTTCTACGGCCTCTACAACTTCGCCTACTACTCCTACGGGGCGGCGTTCAACGACCTCTTCCTCCTCCACGTCGGGGCGTACTCGCTGTCCGGGATCGCCATGGTGCTCCTCGGGACGAGCATCGACGCCGAGGTGGCGGCGCGCGGTGTCGTCGGCGGTGCCCGCGCGAAGGTGGTCGCTGTGTTCACGCTCGGGGTGGGGATCGCCCTGCTGGGCGCCTGGAGTGCGATGTCCGTCCGTGTCTCGCTGACCGGCGAGCCTCCGCAGGAGGTCATGCCACCGGAGGCGGTCCACCTCGTCTACGCCATCGATCTGGGAATCCTCGCGCCGATGTTCGTCGTCGCCGGCGTCCTGCTGTGGCGTACGGCGCCATGGGGAGCGGTGATGGGCGTCGCGGTCAACGCCTCGGGCGCGGCGTACCTCATGGTCCTCGAGGTCGTCGGCGGCTTCCAGGCCGATGCCGGCATACCGGGTGCCTCATGGCTGTCACCCGTCGCCATTGGTTCGGTCCTCGCGTGCCTCCTCGCGACCCTCGCGCTCCTCGTGCACCCACACCCGTCGCGGACGGTGGCCCGCGGACACCCTGCACCCGCGCGGGCCTGACCGGCGTCCGCGCGTGGGGCGATCAGCCGGCGGGCCCTGCGAGACGCCCGCCCGTGGAGGCGACCCCCAGCCAGCTGTGGGGGTTGCCGTCCCAGCACCACCCGAGCTTCGGGGCACCGGACGAGATCCACATCGCCGGCACCCTCCGGTCGCCGCGCCGGGAGCCGGAGAGCATGAAGCACCGGTTGCGCTCGAGGATGTGCGGCGCATGGGTGACCACCGCGATCCCCTCCTCGATCGTCAGCGGGGTGCGCCCACGCCGCAGGATGACGGGCAGGGCCTCCTCGGGGCGGACCCCCAGGAACTCCTCACCACGGTCGACGTCGACCAGCAGGTAAGCCGCCGTGTCGGGCAGCCGGACCTCCTCGATCGGCCGGTACGGGTCGAGACCCTCTGTCCCGTGGTTCCTGTCGACGATTCCGGGTCGCGTGCCGCGCGGGGCGAGCCGGAGGGTGGGGACGGTGAGCTCCGGGTCGGCCATGTCACGGGTGACGACGAGGACGAGGGCCGCGTGACCCGGCCGGTCGTCCCCCTCCGCCTGGTCAGGAAGGGTGGCGGCCACCTGTCGCAGAGGTCGGAGGCGGTTCACGAGCTCGGTGTCGGTGAGCCCGGTGAGTGCGGGGTAGCCGAGGGCGAGCAGGGTGTCCACCTGACGGTCCAGGACCGCAGTCGCGGGCAGGGTGGTGGTGCGGGGAGCGGCGGTGACGGCGTCGGTGATGGGGAACCTCCGGCATTCGCGGTGAATCGGTCAGGCCCGACCGGTCAGGAGTGAACGCGCCGGCGCCCACGGCGGTTCCCGAGTCGTCACCGACCCCTTCTCCTCCGGGGCCTCCCGCGCCATCCGCGGCTCGCCGAGTGGTCAGGGACGGCGAGGGCGGTAGCCCCGTCTGACGGCGAACCGGCGAACCCGGTCGCTGAGGGTGTCCGCCTGTTGCGGCGCCGTGTGTGTGCCCCGAATCCGGGTCGCTCGCGCCTCGGCGTGCGTGACGAGCTCGCCGGGGTGGTCGAACCAGAGCCGGAGGAGGGACCTCCGCTGCCTCACCTTGGCGCGGGTCAGGGCGGCACCCGAGAGGTCCCGCGAGTACCCGAGGTGGAGCGTGAACCGGCGGTCGACCACTGACGGCGCGACCCTGGCGCCGTTGACGATGTTCGACAGGTTGGAGCCGTGGACCACCTGGAGCCACATCGGATCGGCCACGACCTGACGCAGCGGCCCCGCTGACCTGGCCCTCGCGTGCTTCGCCGCGTAGACGGTGAGGGGAGGCGCCTCGGTGCGTCGCTCGATGAGGGAGAGGAAGGGACTCGACACCTGGTCCGAGCGGTAGACGCCACCGGAACGGTCGACCTGGAGCCCCGTGACGAAGTTGACGAACAGGAGGTCCTGGCCGTCGAACTGCTGCTGGACGGAGGCCATGAAGTGGCGGGCGATCGCGTCGTCGCTGTCCATCCGCGACGTGATGAGGTGCGGCGAGCGGGCGGTTCGGGCGGCCACCCCGGCGAAGCTGTCCCGCCGGAAGGTGTCGTGCGACCACAGGGGCGTGAACGCACCGTCGGCCGCGAGGTCCTCGACGTCACGGCGGAACGTGTCCGGACACCGGTCGTCGAAGAGGACCAGCCACTCGAACCTCGCATCCTCCTGGGCGGCGACCGACGGAAGCGCGGCGTCGTAGAAGAACGCCAGCCGGTAGCGGAGCCACTCCTCCGGAGCCGGGGGCGCTCCCGGCGTGAGCACCGCACTGAAGCGGGTCAGCAGCAGGTGGTCGAACGCGGGCACGGGGCAAGACTGGCAGTTGTCGCGCGGTTCTCAGGCCGGGGTGGGCGATCCGTGGCGCACGTCGTGGGTCTCCCGCGCCCGGAGCCACGGGACGACGGCGAGCAGGGTGATCAGCCCGGTGACGCCGAAGGCCAGCGGGTAGCTCCCGTTGTCGATGAGCAGCCCCGCGACGATCGGCCCGAGGATGGCGCCGGTGTCCGCGGACATCTGGAACGCCGCCAGTGCAGGGCCGCCGTTGCGCTTGCGGCCGACGACGTCGGCGAGCGAGGCCTGCTGGGCGGGGTTGAGGGTGCCGGCACCGATGCCCGCGATCACCGAGAGGACGACGAGGAGGGGCAGGTTGGTCGCGAAGCCCGTGACGGCCGTGGCGATCCCGCTCACGACGAGGCCGCCGATGATGAAGGGTCTGCGTCCCACCCGGTCGGAGTACCGACCGGCGAACGTGAGCCCGATGGCGTTGCCGACCGCGAACACCGCGAGCGCCATTCCAGCGACCCACGGCTCGTTGACGATCGCGAACACGGCGAACAGCGGCAGGATCGCGTTGCGCACACCGAAGTTGGCCCAGCCATTGGCGAAGCCGGAGAAGACCGACGCCCGGTACGCACTGTCGTGCCACCCGTCGCGAGCCGTCATGGCGGGCAGCACGGGAGCACCCTCCGGTGGGCGCAGCGAGGCCCCGCCCAGCAAGGCCGCGACGAGCGCCGCCGCGACGAGGAGGGCGACGGCATACACGAGGAACGGGACGCGCAGGCCGAGGTTGCCGAGGACACCGCCGAAGACCGGACCGCCGATCCCGCCGATGAGGAAGGCCGAGGCGTAGGCCGAGGAGACCCGAGCCCGGATGGAGGGGGGCGCGAGGCGCACGAGCAGCGCCACCGCCGACACCGTGAACATCACCGACCCGATACCGCCGAGGCCACGGAAGACGAGCAGCTGCCAGTACGACTGCGCGAAGGCGGTGGCGCCGGTGGAGACCGCGACGATGACGAGGCCCAGCAGGTAGACGGGCCGCTCGCCCAGCCGGACGATGAGCCGACCTCCGGCGGGCGCGAAGGCCAGCCGGAAGAACGCGAACGCGCTGACGACGACCGAGCTCGCCGTGGCGCCCACGCCGAAGCTCTGCGCGAACTGCGGCAGCACGGGTGTGATGAGCCCGAAGCCGAGCGCGATGACGAAGGCGGAGGCGATGAGGACCCAGATCTCACGCGGGATCTTCACCTGCGCGCCGGGTTCCGTCCGGGGTGAGGCAGACACGATCCACCAGTATGCCGTCCGCTCACGACAGCTCTCCCCCACCCCCGCGTCGGGTCCACCCCTCTCGGATCCGGACAACCCACGCCTGCCGACTGACCACGAGATGTGGCGGTGACAGTTGCGGCGGTCAGCCGGCGACCACGGCGACGAGCGCGGGCAGGGTCGCCAGTGCGACGAGCAGCGTGTCGCGCCACCGCCAGGGGGCCGGCAGCCACCATGAGCGTGCGCGGGCGGTCGCGAACCCCCGGGCGTCCATCGCGACGGCGAGCTCGGCGGCGGCGTGCAGGGTGCGCACCAACAGGCCCATGGTGAGGGCTCCGAGGTGGGCAGCGACGGACGAAGGAGACCGCCACGAGACGCCGAGGCCACGGATCCGCCGGACCCGGGCGAGCTCACCCCACACCTCCCCGAAGGAGTGCACCCGCTGGAGCGCGGCCGCCGTCGCCACCACGGGCCGGTCCGGTAGGCGTACGCGCTGGGCGAGGTGGTCCCCCAGCCGATCGGGGTCGATCCAGGGGATGAGCACCGCCGACGGGAGGACGATGACGAGCACCCGGAGAGCGACGGTCAGCGCCGGGTCCAGGTCGCGCCCGGCGAGGAACCACGTCGACCACCCCACCGAGAGGGCCGCCACCACACCGGGCAACATGCGCAGGCCCGTCGTGCGCAGTCGACCACGTGATCGCGTCCCCGGCCCGGGAGCCGACAGGCCGACCAGCGCGAGGAGTGCCTGGGTCGCCAGCACGGCGAGACTCGTCGTCCAGTGCGGTGAGATGACTCCCGCCGGAATGGCGAGGAGCGCGCCGACGAGCAGCGCGAGCGGGCCACAGCGGGCCACCAGCGGGACGGCCGCGGGCCGTATGGGCTCGACCGCTCCGGCTGGGGGCTCGAGGCGGTGGACGGCCGTCGCCCGCTCGACGACGTGGCGGTCGTGGGTCGCGGCGACGACAGCGCCCCCTGCCGACCGGTATGCCGCGACGAGACCGACGACGGCCGCCCAGGTCCGGCGGTCCTGGCCGACGGTGGGCTCATCGGCGAGGAGGACCGGTGGCCCGTGGAGGAGCGCGGCCGCGACCGCGAGGCGCCGCTGCTCGCCGCCGGAGAGCTGCCGAGGATCGGCCCCGGCGAGGTGGCCCAGCCGGAGGGTCGTGAGGAGGGAGCGGGCGTGCTCGCTGGTGGCCGGGTCGACGTCACCAAGGACTCGTGAGGTGGCGAGGACCTCGTCGAGCACGGTCGCCGCCACGATGGTCGAGCTGGACCACTGCGGCACCCAGGCCATCGCCCGGGCGAGGTCGATGGCTGCGAGGTCACCCGGCGCCGTGCCGGCTCCCGGGGACGTGCCGGATCCCGGCACCGTGACGGCTCCCAGGGGGGTGCCCGATCCCGGCGTGGGCACGCGGACGGCATCCGCAGTGGTCGGGTCGAGGAACCCGGCGAGGGCATGGAGCACGGTGGACTTGCCGGAGCCACTCGGTCCGACGAGGGCGGTGAGGGTGCCGGGCGCCGCGTGGAGCGGCGAGGTGAGGCGCGCGGCCGGTCGGGTGCGCACCGTGCCGTCGAGAAGCCTGGTGGAGCGCTCGACCGTGAAGGGTGCCGCAGTGAGGGCAGCCGCGGGGCCGGAGCCGCCCACGGCATCCGGAGGGCGACGCCGAGGCGCGATGAGCGCCGGGTCGACCTCAAGCGGTGGGGGCGGCCCCTCGTCCGGCACCCAGATCCCCATGTCCAGCAGCCGATGCCGCTCGATCTCCAGGGTCTCGCGCACCGGGCCGTCGGCAACGACCCGGCCGTCGGCGGACAGCACGACCAGCCGGTCCACGAGGTCGACCCAGGGACCCAGCACGTGCTCGACGACGACGAGCGTCGGGGTCGCGGCGCCGGCCAGCACAGGGGGTCGCTCACCCACGAGGTGGCCACCCGCCCCTTCGAGCCCCTCGGTGGGGGCACCTGACCACTCCTCGTCGCGGTTCGACCTCCGGACCACCCCGGTGAGCGCGGCAACGGCATCACGCACGTCCTCCGCCGAGCGCGGGTCGAGCATGGCGGTCGGCTCGTCGAGCAGGACGACCCAGGGATCCAGTGCGAGGGTGCCGGCGAGCGCGAGCCGCTGGGTCTGTCCCCCGGACAGGGCCGATGTCGGGGTGTCGAGCGGCAGGTCGCCGAGGCCCACGGCGCTGAGGGCCGACGCGACGACCGCAGGCATGGCGACCGGCGGCATCCCGACGTTCTCAGGACCGAAGGCGACGTCACGGCCGACGGAGGCGGCGACCACCCCCGTCCCGGGCTCCTGCAGGACGAGTCCCACCGCGCCGGGCCGAGCCCCGGGAGCGGCACCGTCGACGAGCACCTCGCCCTCGAGGTCACCCGCGTCGGCCGTCTCGAGGAGCCCGGCGAGCGCCCTGAGCAGGGTGGACTTTCCCGAACCCGACGGACCGACGAGCAGCACCCGCTCCCCGGGACCCAGCTGGAGCGTGACGCCGCGGAGCACCGGCTCACGGCGACCGAAAGGCCGCCAGGTCAGGCCCGACACCTGCACCGTGCCGCGGGCGTCGCCGGCCGCCGAGCGCGGCCGCGACCGGTCAGACAGCGCGGATCTCCCGCTGCTCCTGGCCGGCGGGGAAGGCCGAGAGCGCCCCTGCGCGGGCCAGCGCTCGCACGAGGACCCAGCCGAGGAGCCCGGCCAACAGGGCACCGGACAGCGTCATCGCGCCGAGGTACACGAGCTTGTCACGCGGGACCCACTCGGCGTACCAGCCGCCACCGTCGGCCAGCACCGAGAGCACGGGCACGTCGGCCCACGAGGCCGGGAACGACACGACCTCGAACGCCCATTCGAGCGGCGCCGACAGGACGCCGGCCAGGACGGCGACAGCGGCGCCGAAGGCCTTGTAGCCGAAGACGGCGAATGCCAGCTCGGCCCCGAGCCCCTGGAGGATGCCCGACACGAGCACCGTCGCACCCCACTCGGTGCCGGGCAGCATCGAGACCAGAGCAGCGACGACCTCGCAGAACAGGGCCGCGCCGGGCCGGCGGACGACGAGACCGCCCACGACCCCGGCGAGGAACCACGGGCCGGCGAACAGGCCCATGAGGGGTGCGTAGCCGATCTTGAGGGCCGTGAGCGGCCCGTTGTAGAAGACGCCCCAGCCCCAGAACGCGACGCCCAGCGCCGCCCCGAGGAACGCGATCGTGAGGATGTCGACGGTGCGCCAGCCGAGGAGGGGCCGGGTCGCGGTGATGGAGCGCGGTGCGGCTGCCCGCGGCTCGGAGGTGATCTGTGGTGCCATGACTGCTCTCCCGTGGTTCCGCGTGGATACCTCGGGGAGGTGCACCGCCGGCACCTCGGGCCGACTCGCCGCGGGTGTGCCGGAGACGCACCTGAGATTCCCGACTCCCTTCGCCGGTGCTAACCGGATCAGGTTCGAGGGTCTGCGGCGAACCGCACTCTCAGCGCTGGAGCGCTCCCCTGTCGTTGGACGGCTCCACCATATCCCAGCCGCGTTACAGTGGCGGCTGACGTCGTCGGGCACCCTTGCTCCGGTGCGCGCACAGTGGAAAGGGACCGTCATGGCCATGGGAACCATCGCCTGGAAGGTCATGGGCACCGGTGGCGCCATCCTTGCCGGGGTCCTCGCGAAGCAGCTCGTCGACGTCGTCTGGGCGCGTTTCGGGCAGGACGACATCAACCCGAAGAGCCCTCGCGCCCCGCTCTCCAAGGCGGTCGCGTATGCCGCAGTCACCGGCCTCGCGGTCGGCGCCGCCAGGACGGTCATGACACGCAAGGCCGCCGAGTACTACGAGAAGTCGGCGGGGCACCTCCCGGCGGACATCCGCGAGGAACCCGTCTGACGGGGGGGTCTGCTCGCGCGGTCCGACAGGTCAGGAGAGGTCGAGCGCCCGAGCAAGCGGCATCCCCGGCCGATAAGCGAGGTGGTCGTGCGACGGCGCCTCCAACACCGCCAGGTCGGCCCGTGAGCCCACGGCCACCCGGCCGATGTCCCTCCGGCGGAGCGCACGTGCCCCACCGACGGTGGCGGCGACCAGTGCCTCGGCGGCCGTCATCCCCATCTCCCGCACCGCCAGGGCGAGAACGAACGGCATGGATGCCGTGTTGCAGGTCCCGGGGTTGCAGTCCGTCGCCAGTGCCACGTCCACACCGGCGTCGAGGAGACGCCGGGCATCCGGGTAGGGCGAGCGCGTCGAGAACTCCACTCCCGGCAGGAGCGTGGCGACGGTCGTCCCTGCGACCGCGACCAGCGCCGCGACGTCGGCATCGGTGAGATACGTGCAGTGGTCCACGCTCGCGGCCCCGAGCTCCACGGCGAGCCGCACCCCCGGCCCCGATGAGAGCTGGTTGCCGTGGACCCGCAGCCCGAGCCCGGCCTCCCGCCCGGCGAGCAGGACCCGCCGAGCCTCGTCCTCGGTGAAGGCTCGGGGCGCGGTGGGCTCGCAGAACACGTCGACCCACCGCGCGTGGGGGGCACAGGCCGTGAGCATCGGCCCGGTGACGAGGTCGAGGTATGCCGTCCGGTCGTCGAACTCCGGTGGCACGACGTGGGCGCCCAGAAAGGTGGTCTCCTCGGTCACCTCCCGCGCCAGGCGCAGCGAGCGCTCCTCGTCGGTGGTCGTCAGGCCGTAGCCACTCTTCACCTCGACCGTCGTGGTGCCGAGAGCCCGCATCTCGGCGACTCTCTTCCGCAGCAGGCCACGCAGCTCCCCGTCACTGGCCGCTCGGGTGGCGTCCACCGACTCCCCGATGCCACCGCCGTCGTACGCCGCCCCGGCCATGCGCGCCGAGAACTCGGCCGCACGGTCCCCGGCGAAGACGAGATGGCTGTGGCTGTCGACGAACCCAGGCACCACGGCACGGCCGTTGAGGTCGACCCGGCGGTCCGCCTCGGGTGCTGCCCGTCCAGGCCCGACCCAGGCCACCAGGCCGCCCTCGACCACCACGGCGGCGTCGACCACGATTCCGAGGCGGTCGCCGGCCGGGACGACGGCCCCCAGCACCGGCGTCTGGCCGTCCGATCCGGCGCAGGTGACCAGCTCGCCGATGCCGGTCACCACCGTGGCGCTCATGCGGTCACCGGATCACCGCGTCACCGCCGCGACGGCGTCGGCGAGCAGCCTTCCGACATCGCCGGCGCGGTGCCGGCCCTCCCGGACGACGTGCTCGCCGTGTACGACGACGTCCGTCACGTCCGCCGCCGTGGCCGAGAAGAGCACCGTCTCGGCAGTGCAGCCGGCCGTGCGCGGGCTGTCGAGGCGAACGGCGACGAGGTCGGCGAGGTGCTCCGAGGCGAGCAGACCGCCGTCGTCCCACCCCAGCGAGCGATAGCCGTTCAGGGTGGCGGTGGCGAGCAGCTCGGTGCCGTCGAAGCGACCCCGCTGCAGGCTCTCGAGGCGCTCGTTCATCTCGACGCCTCGCGCCTCCTCGAAAGGGTCGATGACCGCCTGCTGGTCAGATCCGACTGCCAGCGGAACCCCGGCGTCGTGGAGGCGGCGAGCCGGCCCGATGCCGTCGGCGAGGTCGCGTTCGGTGGTGGGGCAGAAGCAGACGGTCGTCCGGCTTGCCGCGAGCAGCTCGATGTCGTTGTCCGACAAGTGTGTCGCGTGCACGCCCGTGGTCATGGGTGTGAGCAGCCACTCAGCGGCGAGCAGCTCCGTGGGCGAGCAGCCGTAGAAGCCCTGGCAGGCGAGGTTCTCGGCCGGCTGCTCCGAGACATGGACGTGCAGGGGACGGGCACCGCGGGCTGCGACGTCACCCACGACGGCCAGGTGTTCGCGCGGGACCGCCCGGACGGAGTGGACTGCCGTGCCGATCCTCGTGCTGTCGTCCTCGGACAAGGACTCGACCCGCTCAGCCCAGGCCTCGGCGGTGCCGTCGGAGAAGCGCTCCTGCACCTCGTCGAGGGGCAGGTGTCCGGACGCGGTCAAACCGCCCGCGAGATAACAGGTGTCGAGCAGGGTGATGCGGATGCCGGTCTCGCGGGCCGCGGTGAGCAGCGCGTGCCCCATGGCGTTGGGGTCGTCGTACCGGCGGCCCCCGGCCGGGTGGTGGACGTAGTGGAACTCGCCCACTGCGGTGTACCCGGCCAGGAGCATCTCAGCGAACACCGCTCTCGCGAGGGCGTAGTAGGTGTCCGGGTCGAGGCACTGGGCCACGGCATACATGGCCTTGCGCCAGGTCCAGAAGTCCCCGGCGCCGTCGTGGGTCCGGCCACGCAGCGCGCGGTGGAAGGCGTGACTGTGGCCGTTTGCGAGCCCGGGCAGCACGACCCCGCCCAATATCGTGTCGGTCGGCTCGGCGACCGTCTCCGGCAGCACGTCCCGGATCCGGCCGCCTTCCTCGAGGATTCTCACCGAGCGTCGTACACCACCGGGGAGCACAGCGTGCTCGCACCAGAAGGCGGTCATGGAGTCCCGGCGAGGTCCCCGACGGAGTCGGCAAGGGCCTCGACACCTGCGAGGCAGTCGTCCGCGGAGGCCCACTCGTCAGGTGAGTGCGAGACGCCGGTCGGGTTGCGCACGAACAGCATCGCCGTGCGGATGCCGTCGTTGGCGAGGATGCCGGCGTCATGGCCGGCGGCGGTGCCGATGACGGGCAGGCCGCCGAGCATCGTCGAGAGCCGGCGCACGAGACCGGGGTCGAAGTCGGTGACCGGAGTCCACGACTCCTGGGCGACGAGTCCGTCGAAGTCGTCGACGACCTCACTCACGTCGGCCACGACCCGCAGCACGGCGTCAGGGTCTGCTCCTCGTGCGTCCAGCCAGCCGGTCGTGGAGCTCGCGATGGAGTTGACGCTGCCAGGTACGACGCTCACCTTGCCGACGGTGGCGACGCAGTCGTGCTCCTCGGCCGCCCGGCGGGCGGCGATGATCATCGCGGCGAGGCCCAGCATGGCGTCCTCGCGTTCCTCGAGGGCGGTGGTCCCGGCGTGGTTGGCCTCACCGGCGATGTCGACCCGCCAGCGGCCGTGCGGCCAGATGTGACTGCCGACCCCCACCGCGTGACCGAGGTGGACGAGCGCGCGGCCCTGTTCGACATGCAGCTCGACGAACGTCCCCACCCGGGCGAGCGTCTCGTCGTCCCGGCCGAGGTGCGTCGGGTCCTGACCTGCCCGGCGCATCGCCTCCGCCATCGTCAGGCCCTGCTGGTCCCGCAGGCCCCGGGCACGGTCGGCGCCCAGGGCACCGGTGATGACCCGCGAGCCGGCGCAGGCGACACCGAACCTGGCGCCCTCCTCGTCGGTGAAGCTCACGACGCCGACCGGCCGCTGCGGCTTGAAGCCCCGTTCGCGAAGGAGGTCGACGGCGGCGAGGGCACCCACCACCCCGAGCGGCCCGTCGAAGGCGCCGCCGTTGGGCACCGAGTCGAGGTGCGACCCGATCACCACCCCGGGGTCGCCGGCGGAGACGGCGCCGTCCGCGTCACCCCACCAGCCCCACTGGTTGCCCATGCGGTCGGTCGTCAGGTCGAGACCCCGCGCTTCGCACTGGTCGGCGAACCACTCGCGAAGGTCGTGATCCTCCCTCGTCCACGCCAGACGGGTGTACCCCCCGGCCGTCCCGTCCTGCCCGATCCCCTCCACGTCACGCCACATTTCACGGAACGCCGAAGCGGTCCCGCCGCTTTTTGGCGTGGTGGACATGAACCCATTGCACCAAGTCCCGCAGGTTTGTGGGGCGAGACGTGATGGCTGATTGTCTCGGTGACCAGACGGGGGGCGGTTCGCGCGGGGACCTCCGGACCTAGTCTGAGCCCATGACGACCCCTTCGGGCGCCCCGAACGACGACGGCAGCGAGCGGGCGGCAGCCGCACTCAGGGCATCCGGCATCCCCCATGAGGTGACGCGGCACGGGAGGGTGCGGTCGCTCGAGGAGGCCGCGGCGGCGCGCGGTGTGGCACCCCGCGACATCGTCAAGACGCTGGTGGTCCGACGGGGCGAGGGGGACTTCCTCTTCGTCCTCGTCCCCGGTGACCGGGAGATCTCGTGGCCCAAGCTGCGGGCCCACCTCGGCGTCAACCGGGTCTCGATGCCGGACGCCGACACCGCGCTCGACGTCACGGGCTACGAGCGGGGGACGATCACGCCGTTCGGGTCCACGACCGCGTGGCCGGTCGTGGCGGACGCGACGATGACGGGGCGCAGGGTGTCGATCGGTGCCGGTGCGCACGGCGTGGCTGCGACCGTCGGGGCGGATGCCGTCGTGACGGCACTCGGCGCGGACGTCGCCGACGTCACCGACCCGGCCTGACCGACCGACCCACTGGCGCGTCTGACCGGCCGCGCCTGACCGGCGCCCGCCGATCAGCCCTCGCGCATCGGGACGCGGACGCCCTGCTCGGCGGCCACCTCGTCCGCGCGCTCGTAGCCTGCGTCGACGTGCCGGATGACGCCCATGCCGGGGTCGTTCGTGAGCACTCGGGCGAGCTTCTCGGCGGCGAGCGGCGTCCCGTCCGCGAGGGAGACCTGGCCGGCGTGGAGCGACCGCCCGATGCCGACACCACCGCCGTGGTGGATCGAGACCCACGTCGCGCCGGACGCCGTGTTGACGAGCGCGTTCAGCAGCGGCCAGTCGGCGATGGCGTCCGAGCCGTCGAGCATCGACTCGGTCTCCCGGTAGGGAGAGGCGACGGAGCCGCAGTCGAGGTGGTCGCGGCCGATGACGAGGGGGGCGCTCACCTCGCCGCGCGCCACGAGGTCGTTGAACGCCAGCCCCGCCTTGTCCCGCTGCCCCTGGCCGAGCCAGCAGATCCTGGCCGGCAGCCCCTGGAAGGCGATGCGCTCCGCCGCGCCGCGCATCCACTTCTGGAGCCGGTCGTCGTCGGGGAAGAGGTCCCGCACTGCTCGGTCCGTGGCGGCGATGTCCCGGGGGTCCCCCGAGAGAGCGGCCCACCGGAACGGGCCCTTTCCCTCGCAGAACAGGGGCCGGATGTATGCGGGCACGAAGCCCGGGACGTCGAAGGCACGCTCGCACCCGCCCTTGCGGGCCTCGTCACGGATGGAGTTGCCGTAGTCGAAGACCTCCGCCCCGGCGTCCTGGAACGCGACCATGGCCTGCACGTGGTGCGCCATCGACGTCCGGGCGCGATCGGTGAACTCCTCGGGCTTCTGCTCCGCGTAGTCAGCCCACTCCTCGAGCCCGACGCCCTCCGGCAGGTAGGAGAGCGGGTCGTGGGCGCTCGTCTGGTCGGTGACCACGTCGACGGGCACGCCGCGGCGGAGCAGCTCCGCGAAGACCGTCGCCGCGTTACCGACCACACCCACCGACCAGGCCCGCCGCTCGTCCTTCGCCCGCAGCGCCGTGGCGACCGCGGCGTCGAGCGAGTCGGCGACCTCGTCGAGATAACGGTGCTCCACCCTGCGGTGGAGCCGGGCCGGGTCCACGTCGACGATGAGGCACACGCCCTCGTTGAGCGTGACGGCGAGCGGCTGGGCGCCGCCCATGCCCCCGCAGCCTCCGGTCAAGGTGAGGGTCCCCGCCAGGGTGCCGCCGAAGCGCTTCTCCGCGACAGCGGCGAACGTCTCGTACGTCCCCTGGACGATGCCCTGGGTGCCGATGTAGATCCAGGAGCCGGCGGTCATCTGGCCGTACATCGTCAGGCCCAGGTGCTCGAGCCGCCGGAACTCGGGCCACGTCGCCCAGTCGCCGACGAGGTTGGAGTTCGCGATGAGCACCCGCGGGGCCCATTCGTGGGTCCGCATGACGCCCACCGGTCGCCCGGACTGGACGAGCATGGTCTCGTCGGCCTCGAGGGTCGTCAGCGTGCGCACCATCGCGTCGAAGGAGCGCCAGTCGCGCGCGGCCCGGCCGGTTCCGCCGTAGACGACGAGGTCGTCCGGACGCTCGGCCACCTCGGGATCGAGGTTGTTCATGAGCATGCGCATGGGGGCCTCGGTCGACCACTGACGGGCAGTGAGGGTGCTGCCCCGAGGGCTTCGCACGGGTCGGGCGCCGTCCATGTCGTTCTCCGTTTCTCCGCCTCGGGTGCGGGGTCAGGTGAGGGGGCCGGTCACGGACTCGGCGGCCCGGCGGATGGTGCCGTCGGTGACGAGGCGGTATGCCGTGTCGATCTCCGGCGACAGCCAACGGTCCGGCCCCGGCGTGCCGGCTCCTGCCGACACCAGCGCGTCGACCACGGCCCCGGTCGCCGGTGCCGGGGTCAGGGGAGCACGAAGCCGGATACCGCGTGTGGCCGTGAGCACCTCGACGGCCAGCACCCGCGCCAGGCCGTCGAGGGAACGGCGGAGCTTGCGGGCCGCCGACCACCCCATCGACACGTGGTCCTCCTGCATCGCCGAGCTCGGGATGGAGTCGACGGATGCCGGGGCCGCCAGCCGCTTCATCTCGGACACGATGGCCGCCTGGGTGTACTGCGCGATCATCTGACCGCTGTCGACACCCGGGTCGTCGGCGAGGAACGGTGGCAACCCGTTGCTGCGGGAGGCGTCGAGGAACCGGTCCGTGCGCCGCTCCGACATCGAGGCGACGTCGGCCGCAACGATGGCGAGGAAGTCCAGCGCGTAGGCCACCGGCGCGCCGTGGAAGTTGCCGTTGGACTCCAGGCGTCCGTCCATCGTGACAACGGGGTTGTCCACGGCCGAGGCGAGCTCCCAGCCGGCCACCCGCGAGGCATGGTCAACGGTGTCGCGTGCTCCGCCCGCAACCTGGGGAGCGCAGCGCAGGGAGTAGGCATCCTGGACCCGCGTGCACGCCTCCGTGCGGTGAGACTCGCGGATGGCGCTGTGCGCCATGACCTTTCGGATGTTCGCAGCAGACACGGACTGCCCGGGCTGCGGCCGCAACTCGTGCAGGTCGGCGGCGAAGACGTCGTCGGTCCCGAGCAGGCCCTCGACCGACATCGCCGCTGCCACGTCGGACACGACGAGCAGCTCGCGAAGGTCGGCGATGGCAAGGCACAGCATCCCCAGCATGCCGTCGGTGCCGTTGATGAGCGCCAGACCCTCCTTCTCCTCGAGCTCGACCGGCGAGATGCCGGCCGTCGCGAGCGCCTGGGGGGACGGCATCCGGACCCCGGAAGCGTCGCGGACCTCACCCTCCCCCATGAGCGCGAGGGCGCAGTGCGCCAGCGGTGCCAGGTCACCGGAGCACCCCAGCGAGCCGTACTCGTGGACGACCGGGGTGATGCCGGCGTCCAGCATCGCGACGTAGGCCAGCAGGGTCTCCTCCCGGATGCCGGTGCGCCCGGTCGCGAGGGTGGAGATCCGCAGCAGCATCAGGGCTCGCACGACCTCCCGCTCCACCTCGGGCCCGGAACCCGCCGCGTGGGACCGGACGAGCGAGCGCTGGAGCTGTCGGCGCAGCGCCACGGGGATGTGCCGCGTGGCGAGCGCGCCGAAGCCGGTCGACACCCCGTAGTGGGGCTCGGCATCGTCCGCCAGGCCGCGAACCACGGCGCGGGTGCGGCGCACCTCGGCGACGGCATCGTCGTCGAGCACGGCCCGAGCACCGTGGCGGGCCACTCGGACGACCTCGTCGATGGTCAGGGGCCCTCTGCCGACGGTGACCGGCTCCCGGCTGGGGCCCGCCGAGCCGGACGGTGCACTGCTCATGCCGTCCATTGGAGCCCCGAGCCGTTCGCTCGGGGCGGACGGCGGCGGCATACCGTCTCGGGTCCGAGACGCAGGGGACGGCCGCGAGCAGAGGGACGCCGGTTATGCAGTCCCCTCGTGCGCGGGGCGCGTGACGAGGATGCCGTCCTCGTCGGCCCAGAGCCGCTGACCGGGGACGAACTCGACGCCACCGAACGAGACCGGAATGTCCCGCTCGCCGACACCATCCTTGGCGCTCTTGCGAGGGTTCGACCCCAGTGCGAGGGCGCCGAGCTGGAGACCCCGAATCGCCACGACGTCGCGGACGGCGCCGTGGATGACGACGCCCGTCCAGCCGTTCTCGACCGCCGAGGCGGCGATGAGGTCGCCCATGAGCGCCGACTCGAGCGAGCCACCCCCGTCGACGACGAGGACCCGACCGTCGCCGGGCTCGGCGAGCGCCGCCTTGACCAAGGCGTTGTCCCGGTGACAGCGCACGGTGCTCACGACACCGGTGAACGCCGTGCGCCCGCCGTACTGCCGCAGCTGCACCGAGCAGGACTGGAGCGCCTCCCCGTGCTCGTCGTAGAGGTCGGCGGTCGTGAAGGTCACCCGCCGTCCTCCTTCACGGCGAGCACCGGGCAGCGGGCGTCGAGCAGGATCCGCTGGGCGGTCGAGCCCATGATGAGCTTGCCCACCGGGCTGCGGTGCCGCAGCCCGATGACGAGAACGGATGCCGCCCGCTCGTGGGCGGTGTGGACGAGGGCGTCGGCCGGGTCGCCACCCTCCTCGATACGCACCACCTCGACGTCGACGCCGAGCTCGGCGACGTCCCGCTCGACCCGGTCGAGGTCGTCCGACCCCGCCCGGTGGGCGTCCACGAGGACGTCGTCGCGCGACATGTTGACGACGAGGAGGCTCTCGGCGCGCCGCCGCGCCTCCTCGACCCCGGCGCGCAGTGTCGCCTCGCCGAGCGGGGTGGGGACGTAGCCAACGAGGACGGTCATGATCCGGGTCCTTCCCAGGAATGGATGGTGAGAGGTCGACAGGGGCCGGGAGGGAGTGTCGTCATCCCCAGTTGGGGATGGTGGAGGTCGACACGGGCCCGGAGGGAGTGTCGTCGTCGCCGCCGTCATCGGCGTCGTCGTCGTCGCCCCGGGCACCTCGGCGAAGGCGGGCGACGAGCGGCCACACGAGCACGCCGAGGATGATGAAGTAGCAGACGAGGGCCACGGGTCCACCGACGAGCCCCGAGATGTCTCCGCCGCTCTGCTGCAGGGACCGCCGCAGGTGCCGCTCGAAGAGCGGGCCGAGGATGGCGCCGACGATGAGCGGCAGCACCGGCGGCCCGAAGCGACGCATCGCGAACCCGACGAAGCCCAGGGCCAGCAGGACGTACAGGTCGAACGGCTGCCCCTGCACGGCATACGCACCCATCGACGCGAAGAAGAGAATCCCGGCATAGAGGTAAGGGCGCGGGATGCGCAGCAGCTTGGCCCAGGTCGGCGCCAGCGGCAGGTTGAGGACGAGGAGGAAGAAGTTGCCGATGAACAGGCTGGCGACGAGCATCCACACGAGGTCCGGCTGCTTGGTGAGCAGCAGCGGGCCCGGCTCGATCCCATAGCTCATGAACGCCGCGATGATGATGGCGGCGGTCGCGTTCGTCGGCAGCCCGAGCGCCAGGAGCGGCACCATGGTGCCGGCGGCCGAGGCGTTGTTGGCGGCCTCCGGCCCCGCCACGCCCTCGATGGCACCCTTGCCGAACTCCTCGGGGTGCTTGGAGAGCCTCCGCTCGGCGAGGTAGGACATGAAGGTGGGGATCTCGGCACCGCCCGCGGGGATGGCTCCGAACGGGAAGCCGAGCGCGGTGCCGCGAAGCCACGGCTTCCACGAGCGCCCCCAGTCCGCCCTGGACAGCCAGGGGCGGCCCACCGGGATCACCGTCGCCGCCCTGCGCCGCAGGTGGGCCGCCACCCACAGCGCCTCGCCCACGGCGAAGATGCCGACCGCGATGACGACGACGTCGATGTTGTCGGCGAGGAACGGGCTGCCGAAGGTGAGCCGCTGCTGGCCGGTGACGAAGTCCGTGCCCACGAGGCCCAGCGCGATGCCCATGAGGAGGGCGGCGAAGCCACGCACCCTGGACGAGCCCAGGATGGCCGCGGTGCCGACGAAGGCGACGAGGATGATCGCGAGGAACTCGGGCGAGCCGAGGGTGATCGCGAAGTCGACGACCTGCGGCATGACGAGGACGATGAGCATCGTTCCGATCGTGCCTGCGACGAACGAGCCGATCGCCGAGGTCGCCAGGGCCTGCGCGGCCCGGCCCGTCTTCGCCATCTTGTTGCCCTCGAGGGCGGTGACGACCGACGAGGACTCACCGGGCGTGTTGAGCAGGATCGACGTCGTCGACCCGCCGTACATCCCGCCGTAGAAGATGCCGCCGAAGAGGATGAGCGACTGCTCGACCGGGAGCCCGTAGGTGAGGGGCAGCAGGAGCGCAACCGTCATGGCCGGGCCGATGCCGGGGAGCACCCCGACGGCCGTGCCGACGATGACCCCGAGCAGGGCGATGAGGAGGTTCATCGGCGTGATGACGTCGGCGAAGCCGCCGAGGAGTGCGGAGATGTTGTCCATCAGAGGATTCCCTGGAGGATGCCGGCCGGCAGGTTGACGTCCAGGCCGATCGCGAAGGCATAGAACGTGATGAGGCTGAGGGCGAGCCCGATGGCCAGCCCTCGCACGTGGTGGCGGTTGCCGAGGGCGAACGCAGCCGCGGCGAAGAGCAGCGCCCCGCTGATCACCCAGCCGAGCGGCTCCATGAGCACGGCGTTGAGGAGGAAGGCGCCGGCGAGCAGGCCGACGGTCTTCCAGTCCGCGGGGTGGCCGAGCTCGACGTCCTCACCCGCCTCCTGCTCACCGACTCCGCCGCGGTAGACGTCGAGGGCGTAGAGGGCCGACACCACGAGGAGCGCGGCACCGATGATGAAGGGCATTGCCCTCGGGCCGACCGGGTCGTTGCTGCTCGTCGCGGCGCCGATCCGGGTGGCATCCCAGATGACGACCAGCCCGACCAGGGCCAGGGCCGCGCACAGGCCGTACTGTGCGCGGTCCCTGACCCGGGTGGGGGCCGTGGTGGCCTCGGTGCTCATGTCAGGCCGAGCGTCTTCAGGATCTCGGCGACCTCGGTGTCCTGCTCCTTGAGGAAGGTCCCGAACTCGTCACCGGTGGCGAAGGCGTCGACCCAGCCCTTCTCCTCGAGCTCGGCCTTCCACGAGGCCGATTCGTGCATGCGGGTGAAGGCGTCGATCCAGACCTGCTTGTCCTCCTCGGACAGCCCGGGGGGAGCGACGACGCCGCGCCAGTTGGTGAACTCGAGGTCGATGCCCTTCTCCTTGAGGGTGGGCACGTCCTTGAGCGCCTCGACCCGCTCGGGGCTCGTCACGGCGAGGACGCGGATGTCCCCGGCCTCGACCTGCTCGAGGAACTCACCGAAGCCCGAGGCGCCGAAGGCGATCTTGTTCCCGAGGAGCGCGGGCAGCAGCTCACCGCCGCCGTCGTAGGACACGTAGCTGACGGTCTTCGGGTCGATGCCGACCGCCTGGGCGAGCTGCATCGGCAGGAGGTGGTCCGGGCCACCCGGGGAGGAGCCGCCGCCGACGGTGACCGACTTCGGGTCCTTCTTCCACGCCTCGACCAGCTGGTTGATGTCGGTGTAGGGCGAGTCCTTGGGCACGACGATCGCGCCCGCCTCCTCGATGAGCTTGGCGATCGGTGTCGTGTCGTTCAGGGAAGCCTTCGACTTCTGCGTGTAGGCCGCGCCGACGACACCGAGGCCCATCTGCATGGCGAGCTTGCCGTTGCCCTTCTCGTTGACGATGCGCTGGAGGCCGACCGTGCCGCCCGCGCCGGGGAGGTTGAAGACCTGCACGGTCTCGGTGATGCCCTCCTTCTCCATCACCTGGGCGGCGGCGCGGGCCGTGGTGTCGTAGCCGCCGCCGGGCGCGTTGGGAACCATGTACTGGAGCCCGGATGCCGGCGCGCCGCCGCCGGTGGCCGAAGCCGTGGAGTCGGTGGAGCCCTGGTCCTTCGTGGCCCCGCAGCCGGAGACGGCGAGTGCCGCGGCGAGGACCGCTCCAAGGGCGATGCGGTGAGGTCTCATGGGTGAGATCGCTTTCATGTGGAGGACTCGAACGTCATGATCGTGACGTGGCGGCGGGGCCGCTGTCGCGCTTCTGTCGGCAGAGAAGGTTGAGTTCATAGTGGTCAGGCTGGGACGACGACCGACGCTGGCGGGCCAGCTCTTCGCCCTCCAGCTCGCGATCATCGTCGTGGTCCTCGTGGCGGTCGCCGGCGTCTCGCTGGCCCAGTCGGAGGCGACGTTCGAGCGGGTGGAGGGCCGCCGGGTCGCGGGCCTGGCCGAGCAGGTCGCCGGGAGCCCGCTCGTGCGCGCGCGCCTGGCCGAGACGGGCACCCGCACCGGCCTGGCCACCCTCGCACAGACGCTCGTGACGCAGACCGCGGTGTCGTCGGTGAGCTTCGCCGAGCCAGACCTCGACGTCCGGGTCTCGACGGACCCGTCGCTCGAGGGAGGCCGGCTGCCGATCGGCGACCCACGGGTCGAGGTCGGTGCGAGCTGGTCGGGCACCCTCGAGCTCGAGGGCGTCGAGCACCTCGTCTCGCAGGTTCCCGTGCTCGGGGAGTCCGAGGATGCCGTGGGCACCCACCTGGGCACCGTCATGGTGGCCGAGCGGGTTCCGTCGACGTGGAACCGGCTCCAGGGCACGTCCTCGTACCTGCTCACCTACCTCGGGATCGCCCTCGTGGTGGGACTCGTCGGGTCATGGCTCCTCTCCCGCCGGATCAAACGGCAGACCCGCGGCATGGAGCCGCGCGAGATCGCGGGGCTCGCCGAGCACCGGGAGGCCATGCTCCACGGCATCGCGGAGGGGGTGGTGGCCCTCGACCCGCAGCACCGCATCACGTTGGTCAACGAGGTCGCCAGACAGCTGCTCGACCTGCCCGAACACGCGATCGGGACGTCGATCGACGACCTGCGGATCGAGGGTCGGCTGCGAGAGGTGCTCGTGGGCGAGAACTCCAGACCGGCCGTCGGTGACCCCGCCGAGCCGGAGCACCGCGAGGACCACGTCACGGCGGCACGGGACGAGGTCGTCATCCGACGTGGCCGCGTGCTCGTCATGAGCACGATGCGCGTCATGAGCGGGGACCGGCTGCTCGGAACGGTCACGACGATGCGCGACCGGACGGCCCTGGCCGACCTCGAGCGCGAGATCGGGTCCTTCCGCTCGACCGCGCACGTGCTGCGCGCCCAGGCCCACGAGTTCGCCAACCAGCTGCACACGATCAGCGGCCTCATCCAGATCGGTGAGCACGAGGAGGTGGTCCGCTACGTCGACGCCCTGAGCGAGCGCCGCCACGCCCTGGACCTCACGGTCAACACGCTCGTGCGCGAGCCCACGATCGCGGCGCTGCTCATGGCCAAGGTCGCCACCGCCAACGAGCGCCGCGTGGACCTCACGATCAGTGACGAGACGAGGTTGGAGCGGCTGGAGCCCGGGGACGCAGCGGACGTGGCGACCGTCGTGGGGAACCTCGTCGACAACGCGCTGGAGCACGCTCCGCGGGGGCCGGCGGCCTCTCCCTGGGTCCGGGTGCGGATCCGCCAGGACGCGAGCACCGTCGAGATCGTCGTGTCGGACTCCGGCCCCGGCATCCCGGACGACCTGCTGCCGTCGGTGTTCGAGCACGGGGTCACGACCAAGCGCGTCGACCCGATGCAGCACGGCCTGGGCCTGGCGCTGACCCGGCTCGTCTGCCGACGCCGCGGTGGCGAGATCCACGTCGCGCGGGAGGACGGCGTGACGTCGTTCGTCGCCCGCCTCGGCGTGTCGGCCGTCGCGACGCCCGTGCCCGCGGAGGTGCTCCCGTGATCCGGGTTCTCGTCGTGGACGACGACTTCATGGTGGCGCGGATCCACATCGGCTTCGTCGACCGCGTCGACGGCTTCGAGGTGGTGGGAGTGGCTCACTCCGGCGCGGAGGCCGCTGAGGCGGTGGCCCGCCTGAGGCCCGACCTGCTCCTCCTCGACCTCTACCTCCCCGACCGGTTCGGCCTCGACCTGCTCGCGGACCTGCGCTCCGGTCCGCACCCCTGTGACGCCATCGTCATCACCGCGGCGAAGGAGGGCGAGGCGGTCCGGTCGGCCGTGCGACTCGGCGTCTCGGACTACCTCCTCAAGCCGTTCGGCTTCCCCGACCTCGAGGAGCGCCTCCGCCGGTATGCCGCGCAGCGCCACCTCCTCGACCGCACCGAGGTGCGCGGGCAGGCGGATGTCGACCGGGCCTTCGTCGGGCCGGCCCGGGCACCAGGCCCTGCCGCCGTGCTTCCGAAGGGGATGAGCGCCGAGACGGCCCGGCTGGTGGAGGACGCGCTGCGCGGTGCCACCAAAGCCGTCTCCGCGACCGAGGTGGCAGAGGCCGTGGGACTGTCCCGGGTGAGCGCGCGCCGGTACCTCGAGCACCTCGTGACGACTGGCCGTGCCGACGTCCGTCTCCGCTACGGGTCGACCGGGCGCCCCGAGCGCCGCTACCGCTGGGTCGGCTGACCGTGGCCAACGCCCCCGCCGCCGGGCATGCACTCGACGTGCTCGCCCTCATCGCCCGCCGGGGCGAGCCGGTGCCGGCGGCCGCCATCGCGCGCGACCTCGGCCTCCCGCGGTCGACCGTGTACCACCTGCTCGGCGTGCTCGCGGACCGCGGCTACGTGCGCCACCTCCCGGAGGAGCGCCGCTACGGGCTCGGGCTCGCGGCATATGAGCTCGGGTCCGCCTACCAGCGCCAGGCGCCGCTGGAGCGGATGGCGCGCGGGGTGATGGACCGGCTCGTCGACACCACGGGACACAGTGCGCACCTCGCGGTGCTGCACGGTCGGGACGTGCTCTATGTCATCGAACAGCGAGCGCCCGGCCGGCCGCACCTCGTCACCGACGTCGGCGTGCGGCTGCCGGCCGCGCTCACGGCATCCGGTATGGCGATGCTGGCCGCGCTCCCGGCGGCGCAGGTCCGTGCCCTCTACCCGGACCGGGCCGCCCTGGTCCAGCGGGACGGCCACGGCCCGACGTCGACGACGCAGCTGCGTGCGCAGCTGCAGGCCGTGCGCCAGCGAGGACATGCCGTCGAGGACGGCCTCGTCACCGATGGTCTCGGTTCCGTGGCGGTGGCCGTGCTCGACCACAACGACTACCCGGTGGCGGGGGTGGCCGTGACCTATCCCCAGACCGACGTCGACGCGGCGGGGACGACCCGGCTGGTGGCCGCCGTGCGCGCGGCCGCCGCCGCACTCAGCGCCCGGCTCGGCCGAGCACACCGCTGATCCCGAGTGCGCGGTGCGCGGGCGTCACACGCCGATGCGCTCCCAGGGTCCCCAGATCGCGAACGACATGCCGCGGCTCGCCTGGATGTTGACGAAGAGCGTGTGCCCGTCCGGGCTGAAGGTCGAGCCCGCGAACTCGTCGTTGGTGCGCCCGGCGAGCCGGTTCAGGGCGATGTTCCAGAGCTGGCCGCCCCGGGACAGGCCGCGGACATAGTTGTCGTCGACGTTGTCCTCGCAGAGGATCAGCGTGCCGCGGCGGCTCGTCGTGATGTTGTCCGGGAAGTCGAGGACCTGCCGGCTGGGCGACTCGTAGACGAGGAAGAGGGTCTCGGACCGGGTGTCGTAGCCCCACACCTGCCCGAAGCCGTTGCCGTAGCCGGTGACGGTGTTGGGCCCGGTCATCGCCGCGCCACCGCCCTGGGTCGAGGTGAAGTAGACGACGCCGTTGTCGTAGACCGTCCCCTCGAGCCGTGAGAAGTGTGCGGCACCCTGCTCGCGTCCCTGGTCCCCGACGTACACCAGCGCGGCGTTGTTCGTCGTCGGGGCGGGCTGACCCGGGGTGTACGTGAAGGTGGGTGCGGGGTCGTCGATGTCGACCCACTCGACGTGGTAGCGGGCGCCCTTCTCCTGTGACGCCTCGAGGTGCGCCTCGTCGACGCCCTTGACCTTGAGCATCTGGAGCCGACCACCGTCGGCGAGGCGGCCGGTCTGCATCGGCGAGCTCGGCGGGGTGTACCGGTAGAAGCCCGAGGGGAAGCCGAAGTTGTCCTCGCTGAGGTACAGGCTGCCGCCACGCGGGTCGAAGGCGACCGACTCGTGGGCGAACCGACCTGCATGGGTCACCGGTTCGGCATCCGAGCGGCCGGTCGTGGGCACCTCGAAGATGTACCCGTGGGGCTGGGTCAGCGGGACGTTGGAGACGTTGGTGAAGTCGGCGCCGACATCCGGTCCGTTGACGGTCTCCTCGCACGTGATCCAGGTGCCCCATGGCATGGGGCCACCGGAGCAGTTCATCTGGGTGCCGTTGAGGCCGGTCCACGCCTCCTCGACCACACCGGTGAGCGTGGTGTCGATGACGGTGCACCCGCCCTGCGCCATCGGGTCGTAGGTGTGGTCACCGACGGGACCGAAGGCCGGGCCGGGTGCGTTGACCTCGTGGTTGCGCACGAGCGTGACCCGTCCAGCCTCATTTTCGAAGGCGGCCATGCCGTCGTGCCGGCCCGGCAGCAGCGTGCCGTCGTCGAGGACGACCGCGGTCGTCGTGTCGTGGAACGACCGGTAGCGGAAGCCCTCGGGCAGGTGGAGGCGCACGACGCCGTCCCTCTCGTCGGGCAGCGCCCGCAGTGCCCGGAAGGCTGGGGCGCCGAGAGCGGCCGCAGGACCTGCGACGAGGCCTTGGAACGGTCCCCCGAGCACCGCTCCGCCCGCGACGGCGGCTGTTCCCTTGAGCACGGTGCGGCGTTCGATCGACATGGTGGCTCCCTATCAGCGCTGACAGCAGGACCGACCCACCGTAGTGACGTACGACCCCCTGGGGGAAGCACCCGACGTCACCTCCGGGCGGCAGACTCGGCGTCGTCCCTGCACCACCCCGACGGTGACAGGTTCAGCAGGTGGTGCCGTCAGCCGACCAGCGGTCCCTTGAACGACGGGTTCCCCTTGTCATACGAGGCCCGTTCCTTTCCGCAGCGCGAGCACAGGTCGAAGCCGGCAGCGCGGCCGCCCATCTCATGGTTCACGTGGTGCTGCCATGAGTGGCGGCCGACGAGGCACAGGACGTTCTTCATCTGACACCTCCCTCCCGGTCCGAAGGCCTCAGTGTCGACCCACCATGGCGACGCGGTCAACGACATTCCTCATGGGCGACCGCGGCGTACTCACCGGCATACCGTGTGCGGCATGAAGGCCATCACCATCCCGGAGTTCGGCGGCCCCGACTCGCTCGTCCTCGCCGACGTCGACCCACCGGAGGCGGGTGCCGGCGAGGTGGTCGTGCGCGTCGTGGCCGCCGGGGTCAACCGCGCGGACACTCTCCAGCGCCAGGGCCACTACCCGCCCCCGCGTGGGGAGTCGGACGTGCCGGGCCTCGAGGTCAGCGGGGTCGTGGAGGAGCTGGGCGACGGTGTCGACGGGTGGGCGGTCGGGGACGAGGTCTGTGCGCTGCTCGCCGGGGGTGGCTACGCCGAGAGGGTGAGGGTGCCGGTCGGCCAGCTGCTCCCCGTGCCTGCGGGGGTGTCCCTCGTCGATGCCGCGGCGCTGCCGGAGGTCGTCTGCACCGTGTGGTCCAACGTCTTCCTCACTGCCGACCTGCAGGCCGGCGAGACCCTCCTCGTGCACGGCGGCTCGTCGGGCATCGGGACGATGGCGATCCAGCTGGCCCACGAGAGGGGCGCCCGGGTGGCCGTGACGGCCGGCTCAGCCGACAAGCTCGACGCCTGTCGCCGGCTCGGGGCAGCGGTGCTCGTCAACTACCGCGAGGAGGACTTCGTCGAGCGCCTCGTGGAGGCCACCGAAGGGCACGGCGCCGATGTCATCCTCGACATCATCGGAGCGAAGTACCTCTCCCGCAACGTGTCCGCGCTCGCCACCGGTGGCCGGCTCGTGATCATCGGGATGCAGGGAGGCACCCGTGGCGAGCTCGACATCGCGGCCCTGCTGGCGAAGCGCGGATCGGTCACCGCGACCTTCCTGCGGGCGCGTCGTCCGGAGGAGAAGGCTGCGATCGTCGCCTCCGTCCGCGAGCACGTGTGGCCCTTGGTCGAGGCGAACCGAGTGAGGCCCGTGGTGCACTCTCGGCACCCCCTTGCCGATGCCGCCGAGGCGCACCGCGAGCTGGAGTCGAGCAGCCACGTCGGCAAGGTCCTCCTCACGACGGCCTGAGCCTTTCCCCCCGGCGCCCCCGATGCGGTAGACATCGGCCATGACGACGGTGGCCACGGTCCTCACCGCCCTGGTGGCGGTCATCCACGTCGCCATCGTCGTCCTCGAGATGGCGCTCTGGGACACGCCCCGCGGTCGAGCCGCCTTCGGCACCAGCCGCGAGCTCGCCGGCCAGACGAAGGTCCTCGCCGCGAACCAGGGCCTGTACAACGGCTTCCTGGTGGCAGGACTCGTCCTCGCCCTCGTCGGACCCCCGGAGCACCGGTTCGCCTTCGCCGTCTACACCCTGTCCTGCGTCGTCGTGGCCGGCCTCTTCGGTGCGGTCACCGTGAGCCGCCGCATCCTCTGGGTCCAGGCGCTACCGGCGGCGGCGGCGCTGGTCGCCCACCTTCTCGCCCGGTGACGGCAGCCGTCACCGGAGAAGCAGGTTCAGGCCCACCGTCAGCAGCACCGAGAGCAGGACCGAGACGAGGATCATCACGAGGCACCCTGCGGCACCCCCCACGGGACGGATCTGCACGGGGCTCATGGGCAGCATCCTGTCATCCTGCGGAACGCCACGAGCCATGGCATGCACAGCGCTTGACCCTTCCCAGAATACTCGGTATACCTCGGGGGCACGCCCCCGGAATACCGGGTATACCGCCTCAGGAGGATGACGGATGTCGGTGAGGTCCGGACTCATGGCGTTGCTCGCGGAGGGCGAGAAGTACGGCGCCCAGCTGCGAGGCGAGTTCGAGAGCCGCACCGGCGGCACGTGGCCGCTCAACGTCGGTCAGGTCTACACGACGCTGGACCGACTCGTCCGTGACGGCTTGGCGGAGCAGGCCGGTCACGCCGACACCGAGGGTCGGATCGCCTACCGACTCACCGACGCCGGTCGAGCAAAGCTCGACACCTGGTGGACGACCCCCGTCGACCGCACGAACACCCCAAGGGACGAGCTGACCATCAAGCTGGCCCTCGCGGTGACGGCCCCGGGCGTGGACGTCCACCGGGTGGTGCAGAGCCAGAGGAGCGCCACCCTTCGGCACCTCCACGACCTCACGCGGCTCAAGCGAGAGGCTGGCGGCAGAACGGAGGGGGCTGCCGCGCACCACGACGGGGCCGGCGGGCTCGCCTGGCTCCTCGTTCTCGAGCACCTCGTCTTCGCGGCGGAGGCGGAGGTGCGCTGGCTCGACCACGTCGAGACCCTGCTGGTCCGCCACAGGACCGCACCGGCCGCCGGTCGCCGCCGTGACCCGGCAGTCCGCACCAGGACCGCCCCGCCGCCACCGGATCCCGACGTGGTCGGCACCATGCCTCACGGAGGGACCACCTCATGACCGAACCCCATGTCGTCATCTCCGACGTCTCCCGTGTCCACGGCGCCGGCGAGACCGCGGTCACCGCCCTGGCGGGCGTGTCGCTCCACATCCTCCCCGGTGAGCTCGTCGCCGTCATGGGCCCGAGCGGGTCGGGCAAGTCGACCCTGCTCAACATCGCAGGCGGTCTCGACCGCCCCACCTCGGGCTCGGTCTCCATCGGCGGCGAGACGCTGAACGACCTCGGCCCACGAAAGCTCGCCAGGCTCCGCCGCCGCCGGATGGGCTTCGTGTTCCAGGACTACAACCTCATCCCGAGTCTCACCGCGGCCGAGAACGTGGGGCTGCCCCTGGAGCTCGACGGCACTCGAGCACGCCGGGCCCGCCGGGAGGCGCGGCACACCCTGGACCTCATGGGACTCATGGACCTCTCGGACCGGTACCCGGACCAGATGTCCGGAGGGCAGCAGCAGAGGGTGGCGATCGCCCGGGCCCTCGTCGGCAGCCGGCGCTTCGTGCTGGCAGACGAGCCGACCGGTGCCCTGGACACCCACACGGGCGAGGAGGTCCTCCGGGTGCTGCGAGAGCGCTGCGACGAGGGCGTCGCCGGGCTCCTGGTCACCCACGAGGCGCGCCACGCGGCGTGGGCGGACCGGGTGGTCTTCCTTCGCGACGGAGTCATCGTCGACACGACCGGGATGCGGGAGAGCCCGGAGGATCTCCTTGCGGCCGAGGAGGCCGCCCGATGACGACCCTCGCGCGGCCTGACCCCCGCACGGACGGCGGTCCGAAAGCGGCGCATCCGAAGCAGGGCGGGCGCCGGTATGCCGAATGGCGGGCGAGCTGGGCCGTCGCCCTGCGCATGGCGCGCCGTGACGTCCGTCGCCACCGGGGCCGCAGTGCGCTCGTCGTCGTCATGGTCGCCGTGCCGACCCTGCTCCTCAGCGTTCTCGTCACCGTGGCCGCCACCTCCGACGTCAGCGGCACAGAGCTCATCGGCCCCTCCATGGGCAACGGGCAGGCCTTGCTCGAGGGTCCGTCGGCGGGTCGGGTCCTCCAGGGCGCCTCGCCCGGTGAGGCGTCGGCCGGTGTGGAGACGGAGGCCCTTCCGGTCATGGGCCTCGACCCCGCGGCCGGTGCCTTCGCCAACGCGGATGCGGTGGGCCGCCTCGTCGGCGCGCCGGTCGTCCCCACCACCTGGCATCCGGTCCGGATCACGCTCGGGGAGCGCCGACTCACCATCGACACCCGCGTGCTCGACGGACGCGAAGACCTCGGGGCGAAGCTCACGCTCGAGAGCGGGCGCTGGCCGCAGGGCACGGGTGAGGCGCTGGTGACGGCATACGGACTGGGGCGGGGGGTCCCCGGCAGTGGGACGATGGCCCTCACCGCCGCCGGAGAGGAACACCGCGTCACCGTCGTCGGTGTCGGCCGACTCCTCAGTCACTGGGGCGCGGAAGGGCTCGTCATGGCCGAGCCCCTCGTCGACACCCCCGGGAACGGCGGCTGGATCGTTCGGGGCGACGACCCCGTCACGTGGCCGGAAGTCCAGGAGCTCAACGCCCATGGCCTCCGTGTGACCTCGGCAGCGGTGCTGCGCGACCCTCCCAGCGAGGACGAGCTCCCCGCGGAGCTCCGTGGCATGGTCGGCGGCGGTGCGGAGCAGCTGCGGGCCGTCACCGCGCTCGGCGCCGTCATGCTGCTCGTCACGACCGCCCTCCTCGTGGGCCCGGCGTTCGCGGTCAGTGCGGCCCGGCAACGACGCACGCTGGCACTGGCGGCGAGCAACGGAGCCAGCACCCCGGTGCTCCGCAGGACGGTGCTGGGACAGGCCCTGGTCCTCGGCACCGTCTCCTCCGTCCTCGGTGTCGTCCTCGGCGTGGCCGTGGCTCGGGGGCTCGTCGCGTGGACCATGCGCGAGGGCGCCGGCATCGCGGGGGCATTCGACGTGCGGTGGATGGTGCTCATGGCCATCGCCGGGTGCGCCGTGGCCAGCACGCTCGTGGCGGCGCTCGCCCCCGCCCGCCGCCTCGGTCGGCTCGACATCGTCGGTGTGATGCGGGGACAGAGCGTCTCGCCACCGCCGAGCCGCGGGTTGTTCCTCGGCGGGCTGCTGCTCGCGGGCATCGGCGCGCTCCTCATCCTCGCGGGCACTGGCGTGGTGTCCGTGCCTGCGTTGGCCATCCTCGGCCAGCGGCCAGGAGGGGGCGGGGGCGAGGTGCCTGTGACGCTGGGGGCCGTCGTGCTCATCCTCGGAGCCCTCTTCACGGTGCCAGTGCTCCTCACCCTCGTCGGACGGATGGGCAGCCGGATGCCGAGCGCCCTGCGGATGGCGGCGCGCGACCTCGCCCGGCACCGGTCGCGCAGCGCCCCGTCCGTGGCGGCCGTGCTGGCGGCGGTCGCGGGTCTGACCTTCGGGCTCACCGGGCTGGCGAGCGACACCGAGCAGCGGGAAGAGGAGTACCTCCCGCAGACCATCGATGGTGAGGTGCTGGTGCTTCCGGGGTGGGACGCGCCGCTGGGGGTCGCGCAGGTCGCCGCAGCGGCTGCGGGCCTCGTCGTGTCGGAGAACCTCACCGTCGACACCAACGACCCGTGGATGGAGGGCGAACAGCCGACCGAGCCGTTCCAGTCGACGTTCGTCAACCTCGTCCCACCGCAGTGCACGCCCGAGCAGACCGTGATCTTTCCCTTCGCGGAGGGCCCCACCGGTCCGTCGCCCGAGGCGTGCATGGTCGCCGGCACCAACGGCGTGAACGGTGGCACGGTGGTGCTGCTCCCCGCCGACGAGGCGGTCCGGCGGCTGGGTCTCGACACGGCCCAGGAAGCCCTGCTCCGTGGCGGCGGGGTCGTCGTCGGTCGGGTGCCACCGATCGTCACGGCGGCAGGCACAGCCCGGCTCGCGCGGGGCACCTACGTCACCGACCCGCAGGCCACCGGCCCGACCGACCCCGAGCTCGAGGTCAGCCAGGACGTCACGGTGCCGGTCATCGCCATGCCACAGACCAAGGAGACAGCGGGGCGGATGCTCCAGGGCAGCATGCTCCTCGCCACCGACACCGCAACGACCCGGAACTGGCCCACTCGCACGGGCAGCGTCACCGTGAGGAGCGCCTCCGGTGCCGCGGTGTCCGACGAGACCGTCGAGAAGCTCCAGCAGTCCCTGGGCGACGACGTCGGCGTCGTCGTCGAACGGGGCTTCCAGCGGGAGGACCGCCTCGTCGTGGGCATCCTCCTGGGCGTCTTCGCCCTGCTCATCCTCGTCATCACGCTGACCTCCACCGCGCTCACCCTCGCGGAGCAGCAGACCGACCAGGCGACCCTCGCCGCACTCGGCGCGACGCGAGGCACCCGGCGGGTGATGGCCGCGGCCCAGGCGTTCCTGTTGGCGGTGGTCGGCTGTCTCCTCGGGGTGGCCGTCGGGCTCGTGCCCGGCATCGCCGTCTCGCGGCCACTTACGATCGACGGGTGGGACCCCGTCACGCAGGCACCGTCGGCCGTGAGCGGGAGCCTCGCGATCCCGTGGGTGGAGATCGGCGTGGTGGCACTGGTGGTCCCGCTGGTCGCGGCGGTGATCGCCGCGGTCGGCATCCGCCGAGCCCCTCAGGTGACCCGCCGCGCCACCTGACGGTCGTCGCCGACGTTCTGGCGCCGTGGCGCCGGCGCTAGGATGGACCTGCTGAGGGTTCCTGGTGCGTCCTTGGAGGCGGGTTCGGCGCACGCTCGCTCCGCCCTCCCCGGGCGCGTGACCAGGAAGCACCCGATGTCACCACTGGCCTCCTACCGCCGCCTCTTCACCCTCGCCGGACCGCTCTACGTCGTCGTGGCGTTCGTCGGCCGCCTTCCGCTCGCGATGGGCCAGATGGGGACGCTCCTCCTCGTCGCGGGGACCACCGGTTCGTACGGCGTCGGTGGAGCAGCGGCCGGTGCCCTGGCCGTGGCGAACGCCGTGGGCTCCCCCATCGCCGGCTCCCTCGCGGACCGGGTGGGCCAGCGCCCGGTCGTCCTCGTGCAGTCGGTGGTCGGAGGCCTCGGGCTCCTCGTGCTCGTGGCCCTGGCGGATGCCGGGGTCAGTCCTGTCCTCGTCGTCGCGAGCGCAGCGCTGGCAGGCGCCGCCATGCCGCAGATCGGCCCTCTCGCCCGGGTTCGCTGGCGCCCCATCACCCGGGACACCGGCCATCGTCAGCCACGTCTCATGGACGCCGCGTTCTCCTACGAGGGCGCGGCCGACGAGGCCTCGTTCGTCCTCGGTCCCGCCCTGCTCGGGCTCATCGTCGTGCTGGCCAGCCCGCAGGTGGCGCTCGTCGTGGCGGCGAGCGTGCTCCTCGTGTTCGGGTGCTGGTTCGCCCTCCACCACACTGCCCGCCTCACCCTCGCCCACCGGCCCGACGGGAGCCCGGGCGCCCGCCTGCTCAGCGCCGCATTCGTCGTGCTCCTCGTGGCACAGCTGCTCATCGGCGTCGTCTTCGGTTCCGTCCAGACGGGGACCACCGTGCTGGCCACGGTCTCCGGGCAGCCGGGCATCGCCGGTCTCGTGCACGCCAGCCTGGGAGTGGGCTCGGTGGTCGCGGGACTGGCGGTGGCGGCACTGCCTGCCCGTTTCGGGTACCCCGCAAGGGTTCTCACGGCCGCCGCGGGACTGGCGGTGCTGTCCGTGCCCCTTCTCGTCACCGACACGATCGCGCGGCTCGTCGTCGTCGTCCTCGTGCTCGGCTTCGTCGTCGCGCCCTACATGATCAGCGTGTTCATGCTCGGGGAGCGCGCAGCCCCCGCGGAGAAGGTCGGGGCCGCGATGACCCTGCTCGCCGGCGCCACCGGCATCGGGTATGCCGTCGGCTCGGCCAGTGCCGGACGACTCGCCGACCTCCACGGGCACTCCGGCGCCTTCGCGGTGACGGTGGGGGCCGCGCTCACCGCGGCGCTCCTCGCGGCGGCCGGCCAACCGCTCCTGCGTCGGGTCACTCGTGCCGAGCCAGAGGCGGCCCGCACGGACCTCGCAACGGCCTGAAGGGGACCACCGGCAGCGCGCCGCAGCAGGAGCGTGCCGCCCGGCACCCGAGCTGCTGCCTCCAGCGGCGGTGGTGCGCGACGCCGGGTTGGTCGCTCCACCACGGCCGCGGTGATCGTGGGGCAGGATGAAGCCATGACCGAGCAGCCCCGCAGCGACGAGAACCAGGACGCGGACGAGGGCGACGACCGCATGGTGCCGACCACGGTGACGAGTGACGGCGAGAGGGTCGTCATCGTCACCCCCAACGGGATGGGCGTCGCACCCCACGAGCCCGTGCCCCCGGAACCGCAACGCGTGACCAACCCGGCCGACCTCGTGGAGCACCCGGCCAAGGTCATGCGCATCGGCTCGATGGTCAAGCAGCTCCTCGAGGAGGTGCGCAGCGCCCCGCTCGACGAGAAGGGCCGGGCCCGGCTGGCCGACATCCACGAGCGCTCCATCGGCGAGCTCAAGGACGGGCTGGCCCCCGAGCTCGTCGACGAGCTCGAGCGCATCGCGCTCCCCTTCAAGGACGACGCGCCCTCCGATGCCGAGCTGCGCATCGCCCAGGCCCAGCTCGTCGGCTGGCTGGAGGGCCTGTTCCACGGCATCCAGACGGCGCTCGTCGCGCAGCAGATGGCCGCGCAGGCGCAGCTGCAGCAGATGCGCGCACTGCCGCCGGGCGTGGCACGTCAACCGGTGATTCCGAACGCACCGGGGATGCCGCGCACCGGCCCGCCCAAGGGCGAGGCGACCCATGCCGAGGGCACCGGCCAGTATCTCTGACCCCGCACGACGGCAGCAGCCGGACCACCCACCCCCCGAAGCGAAGGAGCACCACGATGGCCACGAGTCGCACCGCCACCTCTCACTGGGAGGGCACCCTGAACGAGGGAGCCGGCCAGGTCACCATGCAGTCCTCGGGCATCGGCACGTTCAACGTGACGTGGGCGTCACGCGCGGAGGAGCCGGACGGCCGCACCAGCCCCGAGGAGCTCATCGCCGCGGCTCACTCCTCGTGCTTCTCGATGGCTCTGTCCGGAGCACTGGCTCGGGCCGGGACGCCGGCGACCTCGCTCGACACCACTGCCGACGTGACCTTCCAGCCCGGCACCGGAATCACCGGCGTCGTGATCAAGGTCACCGGCGTCGTGCCGGGCATGTCGGCCGACCAGTTCCAGGAGGCGGCCGAGGGCGCGAGGACCGGCTGCCCGGTCAGCCAGGCGCTCCAGGCGGTCCCGATCTCGCTCGAGGCGGCTCTCGTCGGGTGAGCCGGCCCGGATCCGCCGTCGACCGCACCGACCCGCCTCCTGGTCCGGGCTCATCCACGTGAGCCCGGCTCGCGGGCCGACGTCGTTCACTCTCGTCGTGCAGCCGACGGATCGCCTGCGCGTCGAACCCCTGCGGGTGGAGGACGCCGACGAGATGGTCGAGGTGCTGTCCGATGTCCGCCTCCACGAGTTCACCGGCGGCTCGCCGCCCGACGTGGAGGAGCTGCGGCGCCGGTACCGGGTCCAGGTCACGGGGGTGTCGCCGGACGGGCGTGAGACCTGGCTCAACTGGGTCGTGCGCCTCCGATCGGACGGCACGGCGATCGGCTACGTCCAGGCCAGCCTCGAGCGAGCCGGCGCCGACGCTGAGGTGGCGTGGGTCATCGGAAGGGCCTGGCAGGGACAGGGCTACGCGAGCGAGGCCGTCGGGGCGATGGTCATGGCATTGCGCGCCGCCGGTACCCGCCGCCTCGTGGCCCACGTCAAGGCCGACCACGCGGCATCCCGGCGGGTGGCCGAACGTGCGGGTCTCGTGCCGACGGGCACCGTGGTCGACGACGAGGACGAGTGGGAGTGGCGCGCGCCCTGACGCGGTCCGCGCGCCGGGCCGGCCCACGACCCGGGCCGGCGGTCGTCAGTCGTGTGTCGTCGACCCACGGGCGTCCAGCGTCCGCAGTGGGGAGAGCCATCCGAAAGCGGCGGCCACCACAGCGACCGAGACCACGGCGACGAGCGCCGGGCGCAGCCCCACGGCCCCCGCCAGGGCGCTCGCCACCAGCGCACCGCCGGTCCACCCCACCCCGAAGGACAGCATCCTCCCGGCGGTGTTGACCCGGCCCAGCAGCGGTTCGGGGGTCACCTGCTGGCGATAGGTCATCGAGTTGAGGATGACCCCTTGGTACGAGACGCCCCAGACGACCATCACCGCGACGGCCACCTGCCAGGACGCGGCGGTCACGACGACGATGCCCGAAACGGCCGCGAGCGGCAGCCACAGCAGTGCCAGCCGGTTGGGTGAGACCACCCTCAGCAGGCGCGGGGTGATCACCGCGACGAGCATGCCTCCGATCCCCCACGCGGCGAAGACGAGACCGAACCTCCAACCGCTCGTCCCGACGTCGAGGAGGCGGTCGGCATACGGCACCGAGAGCGCCATGAACCCGGCGCCCGAGAAGGACAGGAGGAAGCCGATCACCGTCTGGGACCGCACCCCCACGTGCCTCCAGAGGAAACGCAGGCCGGCGGCGACCTCCGTGAGCAGCACCCGCGGGCGCAGCGGTGGCTGGCCCTCCCGTGGCTCCGACAGGCGGGTTCGGATGGTCGCCACGCAGGCCGCCGACAGGGCGAACGAGAGCGCGTCCACCGCCAGCAGGACGGCAGGGTGGATGAACGCCAGGGCCACTCCCGCAAGCATCGGGACGCCGAGGTCGAGGAGCGACCCCACGCCCCACACGGCGGAATTGGCCTGCCCGATGCGGTCACGTCCCACGATCGCCGGCAGTGCACCGAACGCCGCGCCGTCGAAGAAGACGAATGCCGCCTGCGTGAGGAAGCCGGCGACGAGCGCGTGCACCACGGTCAGGGAGCCCAGCCACCAGGCGATGGGGATCGACGCCATCGTGAGCGCGGCGACGACGTCGGCGACCACCATGACGCGACGGCGGTCGAGGCGGTCCGACAGCGCCCCGGAGAAGAGGCCGAGCACGAGGTAGGGCAACCCCTCGACGACGGTGATGAGCGCGGTCAGGGATGGGCTGCCGCTGAGGCGGTAGACGAGCACGGGCAGGGCCACGGCGGTGACGAGGGTGCCGGCGATCGACACCTCGCGAGCCAGCCAGTAGCGCCGGAAGTCCCGGTCATGCCGCAGCGGCGGAGGCGGCGGCGCGGAGGCACCCGCCTCCTGCGTGTCCGTCCCACCGGTGGCACCGCGACGTTGCGCGGTGGTCCCGAGTCCGACGGTGTCGTCGCTGCTCACAGGTCCGTCGCGGCGCTGCGTCCCGCCGTTCTCCCGGAGAACAGGCAGCCCCCGACGAACGTCCCCTCCAGCGCGCGGTACCCGTGCACGCCGCCGCCGCCGAACCCAGCGACCTCGCCCGCGGCGTACAACCCCGGCACCGGCTCGCCGGAGGCGGCGAGCACCCGGCCGCGCAGGTCGGTGTGCAGGCCGCCGAGCGTCTTGCGCGACAGCACCCGCAGGCGCACGGCCACGAGGGGCCCGTGCTTGGGGTCGAGGATGCGGTGCAGTGGGTGGGCCCGCTTGGTGAGCCGATCCCCTCGATAGCGCCGCGCGACCCGGATCGCCGCGACCTGCGTGTCCTTGGTGTACGCGTTCTCGACCTGCCTGTCCCGGGCGACGATCTGGCGCTCGAGATGGGCAGGGTCGAGGGGAGCCTGTGGGGTGAGGGCGTTCATCTTCTCGACGAGCGCACCGATGGTCTCGGCGGTCAGCCAGTCCTCGCCGTGCTCCAGGAAGGCCTGCACGGACGGCGTGACCTTGCGAACCGGCCGCCGGAGGACGTCGCGGTAGCGCCGGTGGGTGAGGTCGAGGTTCTGCTCCGACCCGGACAGCGCGAACTCCTTGCCCGCGAGGGACCGGTTGAGCACGAACCACGAGTGGTCGAAACCGGTGTGCCGCAAGTAGTCCAAGGTCCCCAGAGTGTCGAAGCCGGGAAGGAAGGGCGCCGGCAGCCGGTCTCCCCGGCCGTCGAACCACATGGCGCTGGGTCCCGGAAGGATGCGGATGGCATGGCCCGGCCAGACCGGGTCCCAGTTGCTCACCCCCTCGACGTAGTGCCACATCCGGTCACGGTTGACGACCGTGCCGCCCGCCTGCTCCGTGATGGTCAGCATGCGTCCGTCGACGTATGCCGGGACGCCGGTCAGCAGGTCGACCGGCGGTGTGCCCAGCCGTGCCGGCCAGTTGGCGCGGACGAGGTCGTGGTCGCCCCCGATGCCCCCGGAGGAGACGACGACCGCCATCCCTCCGTACTCGAAGTCGCCGGTGACGTCCCGGTTCGAGGCGACGCCCCGGGGGGAGGCGTCCGGCGCGAGCACCGCTCCACGCACGCCCGTGACCGCCCCACCACTGAGAACGAGCTCGTCCACGCGGTGGCGCGGCCGGTAGAAGACCCGGCCTCCGGCGATGTGCTCGCGCAGCCGTCGCTCGAACGGCGCGACGAGACCGGTGCCCGTCCCCCACGGGATGTGGAAGCGCGGCACCGAGTTCCCGTGACCGCCACTCGTGCCGTCACCGCGCTCGGCCCACCCGACGACGGGGAAGAAGGAGACGCCGAGCTCGCGCAACCAGGCGCGCTTCTCGCCGGCGGCCCACTCGACGTACGCGCGCGCCCAGGTGCGGCCCCAGTGGTCCGGCCCCGGTGAGCCGTCGGGACCCACGAGCCGGTCCCACGCGGCCGTCCCCTCCCAGTCCTGCCAGGCCAGCTCGAAGGAGTCCGAGATCCCCATCCGGCGCTGCTCGGGGGTGTCGACGAGGAACAGCCCGCCGAAGCTCCACCACGCCTGCCCGCCGAGGTTGGCGTCGCTCTCCTGGTCGAGCAGGACCACGGAACGACCGGCATCGGCCAGCTCGCAGGTGGCGACGAGCCCGGCCAGCCCGGCACCGACGACGACGGCATCGGCATCCATGGCTAGACCCTAGGCCCGAGCAGTCGGACGCGGCCCTTGTCGACGACGACCTTCAGCGCCGAGAGGTCGGGCACGACGAGATCGGCCACGGACCCGAGCTGGTCCGGTGGGGCCGTGCCGAGCACGGCGACGAGCGCCGGGCAGCCGGCCGCCCGCGCCGCCTGCAGGCCGGCGACCGAGTCCTCGACGACGAGGCACGCCGTGGGGTCGACGCCGAGCCGCCGCGCACCCTCGAGCCACGGGTCCGGCCACGGCTTGCCCCGCTCGACGTCCGACGCCGTGACGACGACCGGCGGGTGGCGCAGGCGAGTGGCGCGGATCCTGGCCTCTGCCAGGTCGTGCGTACCCGACGTGACGATCGCGGTCGGGACACCACCGTCCGCGAGCACGTCCAGCAGCTCTCCAGCACCGGGCAGGACGACGATCCCCTCGACGTCGGCGACCTCGATGTCACGGATCCGGCGGTGTGCTGCATCCCGTGCGTCCTGGGGGAGGAGCTCGGCGATGACGTTGGCTGCGGTGACCCCGTGGAAGCCCGTCAGGCGCAGCGGGTCGATGCCGTACTCATGCGACCAGCGGATCCACGACCGCTCGACGGCGGCGATCGAGTCGATGAGCGTCCCGTCCATGTCGAGCAGGACACCCTCGAACAGCGTGTCGAAGGGCGAGTCGAGCGGCACGTCGACCGAGGCGGAGGGCGGCATGGGGGCCACCCTAGGTCGCCGACCTAGGGTGGATCGCATGCCCCATCCAGCCGGCCGGCCGCGCACGGCCGTCCTCAGCGCGACGACGGCCGCCGTCGCGCTCATCGGCGGCTGGACCTGGGCGGCGGCTGTCCAACCGGAGGGTTTCGACCCGCGGGTCGAGTCCATCAGCGCCCTCGCCGCGTCGGCCACCGCCCACCGATGGGTGATGGCGACGGCTCTGGTCATCACCGGGCTCGCGCACATCGTCACCGCGTGGGCGCTGGTGCCCGCCCGCCCGGTGGGGCGCGTCCTGCTCGCAGCGGGAGGTGTCGCCACGCTGGGCGTCGCCGCCGTGCCACTTCCCTCTCGGGCCGAGTCCTCGCTCACGCACACCCTGGTCGCCGCCACCTCGTTCGTCCTCCTCGGAGTGTGGCCCTGGTTCGCGGCACGCCGGGACGGGCCTCCGGTCCTCGACCCACGAGTGGCTCGGCCGGCCGCCGTGGTGCTCACCGCGTCGGTGGGCTCGCTCGCGCTGGGCCTCGGTGGCCCGGCGTTCGGCCTGCACGAGCGGGTCGTCGCGGCGTCCACCGTCATCTGGCCACTCGTGACGGCGGTGGGCCTCTGGTGGTGGGCCGGTCACCGCGTCGGCCCGCGGAAGGTGAGGCTGGGGCTCGCCCTCGCCGCGTTGACGCTGGCGTGCGCGGTCGTCGGGGCGGCGGTCACGGCCGTCGCGCCGGCCACCGCCGAGACCCGGCACTACCGGTCCAGCGTCACCCTGGACCCCAACCCGGCTCGCAGCTCCGAGCTGGTCGCGACGACCGCCTTCGGCGACATCGAGGTCGGGTTCTCCGGCCTCGCCCCCGGCGTGCGTGCCGTACCGCAGGTCAAGGCGAGCATCACCACCGTGCTCTCGCGCCCAGGCGTCACCCTGTCGACCCTTCGACCCGGACCCGAGGAGCTCAACGCCGCCATCCGCGCCGCGGCCGTCGACGTCATGGTCCGGTTCGCCGCCGGTGCCTTCATCGTCGTGGTGCTCACCTGGGTCGGGTATGCCGTGCTGCGCCGGAGGCGACCGCCGGTCGCCCTGGTCGTCGGCGGGCTCGTCGCGGGTCTCGCCTCCGTGGCCCTCACCGCCGGGGCGCTGTGGTCCACCTACCGCGCGGACCGGCAGGACACGTTCACCTCGACCGGGGTGCTCGGCACCCTTCAGCAGAACCAGGGCATCCTCTCGGACGTGGAGGCGCGATCCGCCCAGGTGGCCCCCTACCTGCGCAACGTCATCGCGCTCTCGACCGCGCTCCAGCAGAAGTATGCGGCCGCACCCCTGGAGTCGGAGACCTCGGTGCGCGTCCTCGTCGTGAGCGACATCCACGGCGGGAACCAGTACGGCCTCATGCGGACCATCGTCGAGGAGGAGTCCATCGGTGTCGTCGTCGACGCGGGTGACTTCGTCAACTTCGGCACGGTGCAGGAGGCCGAGGCGGCCGACCTGTTCGCCGGAATCGAGTCGCTCGGCGTGCCGTACCTCTTCGTTCGGGGAAACCACGACGCGACGAGCCCCACGGACACGGCCCTGCTCGACCGGCTCGCCGAGGTGCCGAACATCGTTCTGTTGCAGTCAGGTTCGGGTGACTATACGGAGGTCCAGTTCGCGGGCGTGAGAGTCACCGGCTTCAACGACCCCCGGTGGTTCGGTGACTCCGGCAGCGGGTCGCCCGCCAAGCAGGTGCCGGCCCGCGAGGCGTTCACCGCCGCCTTCACGGGGCGCCCCGTCCTGGACCTCGTGGTGGGCCACGAGCCATGGGCGGTGCAGGGCCTCGAGGGCGGCGTCCTCGTCAACGGGCACATGCACTCGGTGGACCTCGAAGGGAACCGGGTCCAGGCCGGCACGTTCACCGGCGGCGGCCCGCTCAGCCACTTCCTCGCCGACGAGGGCGGTGAGGAGCTCGTCGGCCAGCCGTCCGCCTTCGACGTGCTGACCTTCGGCACCGACTGCCGCCTGGCGTCACTGACGCGGTACCGGTTCCGCGACGTGGTCGAGGGGCGCCCGGCATACGACGACGTCTCGCTCGTCAACGGCCGACGGGTCGACCGCCGTGACGCCGACCCGGCCCGCACGTGCTCACCGGACCTGCCGCTGGTCACCGTTCCCGTCGCGAGCCGGCCGACCGGCTGAGGGTCAGGGACGCAGCACCGCCCGGTATGCCGTGTGCTGCTTGGCCTTGTCGCCGCAGCTCAGGGGGGCGTCGGGCAGGGCCTCCGCGGTGACGTCGACCGTCACTCGCTCGGGCATCGGCTCCCGGCCCAGGACGTCGACCCGGGTGGACTCGCCCTCTGCGTCGATCCGGCCGGGGACGAGGTCGTCGACGTCGGCCGGACCATGGGCCGCGAGCACGGCAGCGACCGCGGCCTGCACCGCCGGTTCCCAGCGGGTGACGCCCCGGAGGTACTTCGCGTCGACCCGCCCCTCACGGTGGGAGCGCACCGCCCCCACGACGGTGTCGGGGTCCAGCCGCCCGAGACAGGTGCCGTCCGGAAGGGAGAGGAGCGTGCCTGCGAACCGGTGGCCCCCCAGATGGGTGCACTCCCACGTCTCCTCGGGCAGGGCCCGCGCGAGCGTCGCGACGATGGGCCGACCGCGCACCGCGCAGCAGGCGTCGCGGGTGCCGTGCGTGCACACGAGCACCATGGGCTCGGCGTCCTCGTCACTGTCGCTGAGCGGGACGCCGAGCGCATGAGCCGCGTGGAGGAGGTTCTCCGAGGTCCTCCACGTGCCCCGGACCCAGGTGCGGCGGACCGTGTCGACGGCATACCAGGAGAGCAGGTCGTCGCCCGGCTCCCGACGGCCGGGCCGGCGGACGAGGAGCACGCGGCCGCCGAAGGAGCCACAGACCTTCTCGACCTCTGCGCCGACCGCGCCGAGGAGCGGCGGCGTGTCGAGGGGCTGCTTGGCCCATGGCCCCGGGTGCTCGATGAGGAGCCATCGGGAGGCGACCGGTGCGGTGCCGGCCTGCGGATCCCGCCGGTAGCGGGACGCGGCTGAGCAGCGCGAGAGGTCTGTCAGGGCCACGCCGCGATGCTACGCGGGGTCACCCGAGCGGATGGCCACGGGTCCGGCCGTGGACCGCGGGTAGGGCCGGCCGGGGGACGGGTGGAGTCAGGCCCGGCCGTGGGCCGCCCGGCTGCGCCGGCTCAGGCTGTCGATGATGACGGCGAGGAGGAGGACGGCTCCGGTCACCATGAACTTGACGTTCGACTCGACCGCGAGGAGGTCGAGACCGTTCGAGATCGACTGGATGACGAGGATGCCCAGCAGGGCCGAGTACGCCGAGCCGCGACCACCGAAGAGGCTGGTGCCCCCGATGACCGCCGCGGCGATGGCGTTGAGGTTGGTGTCCCCGCCGCCGCTGCTCTGGTTGGCCGAGGCAAGCCTGGAGGCTGCGAAGATGCCGCCCAGCGCCGCGAAGGTCGAGCACAGGGTGAAGACCGACAGGTAGATCCGCTTGACGTTGATGCCGGCCCGCCGTGCCGCCTCGACGTTGCCACCGATGGCGAGGACGGATCGGCCCCACGTCGTCCGTCGGATGGCGAGGTCCATGATGACGACGAGGACGAGGAACGCGAGGAACATGTAGGACACGCCGCGGTCGCGGTTGAGCACGGCGACGACGATGACGAGGATCGCCGCGAGGCCGAGCGCACGCAGGGCGAGCCGGCTGAGCGGGGTCGTCGAGAGGCCGGCCTCGGCGCGGCGCGCGTTGCGGCGCCACGCGCTCAGCGCGTACACCGCGGGGGCCAGGAGCGCCAGGACGTAGGCCAGCCACACGGGGAGGAACTGCTGGGACGCGAAGCGGACGAGGCTGGACTCGAACGGCAGGTTGATCGTCCCCTGGTTGCCGAGCACACGCAGCTGGAGGCCGAGCAGGGCGAGGAGGCCGGCGAGGGTGATGACGAAGCTGGGAACGCCGAACCGGTTGAACAGGGTGCCGTAGAGGAGGCCGACGAGCGCGCCCGCGCCCAGGGCAGCGAGCACGGCGATGATCACCGAGGTCTCCCGGGCGACGAACAACACCGCGAGGATCGCCGCCGCGAGCCCGGACATCGAGCCGATGGACAGGTCGATCTCGCCGAGCAGGAGCACGAGCACCACGCCGATCGCGATGGTGCCGACAGCGACCATCTGCAGGCTGAGGTTGACGAGGTTGCGGCTCGAGAGGAAGGCCGGTTCGAGGGCGTAGAAGACACCCCAGATGAGGACGAGCCCGACGACGACGGGCAGCGAGCCGAGGTCGCCGCTGCGGAGGCGTCCGAGCTGGGCCGACGCCCAGCCGCCGAGGCCCTGGCTCGCGATGAGGCGCTCGTCCTGGAGGTCTGCCGGGAGGCTGCTCTGGTCCGCGGTCGGCCCCACGGGCGCGGCGGCGGTCGGGGTCTCGGGGGTGCTCACGCGCTCTCCTCCTGGGTTGCCTTGCGCGCGGCGCGCGCCGAGACGGCATTGGTCGTGGCGCCGGTGATGGCGGCGATGATCTCCTGGTTGGTGGTCTCGCTCACGCGGAAGATCCCGTTGTTGCGGCCCAGCCGCAGGACGACGACGCGGTCGGCGACGGCCATGACGTCGGACATGTTGTGGCTGATGAGGATGACTCCCAGCCCGTTCTCGCGCAGCCGCTCGACGAGGTTGAGGACCTCGGCGGTCTGTGCGACGCCGAGGGCTGCCGTCGGCTCGTCGAGCATGACGACCTTCGGCCTGCCGAGGAGCGAGCGGGCGATGGCCACCGTCTGGCGCTGACCGCCGGACAGGCTCGCCACCGGGATGCGCACGCTCGGGATCTTGGCACTGAGCTCGCGCAACAGGCGCCAGGACTCCTTCTCCATCGTCACCTCGTCGAGCGCCCGGTTCCGGACGACCTCGCTCCCGAGGTAGAGGTTGCTGACGACGTCGAGGTTGTCGCACAGTGCGAGGTCCTGGAAGACCGTCGCGATGCCGAGGTCCTGCGCCTGTGCGGGCGAGGTGATGGTGACGGGGCTGCCGTCGAACGTGACGTGCCCCTCGTCCGGTGGGTACACCCCGGCGATGGTCTTGACGAGGGTCGACTTGCCGGCGCCGTTGTCACCGACGAGCGCCACCACCTCCCCGGCCTCGACGCTGAACTCGATGTCCTTGAGGGCCTGGACGGCGCCGAAGCGCTTGGACACTCCGGTCATCGACAGCACGGGGGCCGAGGAGGTGGTGGTCATGCTCTGCTCACTCCTTTGTGAGGGTGGGGCGGGGTGTGCCGGGTACGGCGGTCAGCTGAGGCCGGCCTTGGCGCACGCGTCGGCGTACTCGGGCGTGCAGATGTCGGCCACCTTGTAGAACTCGTCGGCGACGACCGTGTCCTTGATGTTCTCCGCCGTGACGACGACCGGCTCGAGCAGGGTGGCGGGGACGCCCTCCTTGTCGGCGGTGGCAGTCGGCTTCTGGTCGTTGGCCAGCGCGATGGCGTTCTTCGCGGCGTCCTCGGCCTGCGGCTTGATCGCCTTGTAGATCGTCAGGGCCTGGTCACCCGCGAGGATCCGCTGGATGGCCGCGAGCTCGGAGTCCTGGCCCGTGACCGGCGGAAGCGGGTTCACGCCGCCACCCTTGAGGGCGGCGATGGCGCCGCCTGCGGTGCCGTCGTTCGCGGCGTACACCCCGACGAGGTTCGCCTGGACGCTGCCGATCTGGCTCTCCATCCACTCCTGGGCGTTGTCGGGGCTCCAGTCCGGGGTGTCGAACTCGGCCGCGACGGTGTAGCCACTGGAGTCGAGGACGCTGTGCGCACCGGCCTTGAAGTCGGCGGCGTTCGCGTCCGTCGGTGCCCCGTTGATCATGACGATGTCGCCGGAGGTCTTGCCGTCGGCCTTCATCGCCTCGACGAGACCGGTGCCCTGGAGCTCGCCGACCTTCTTGTTGTCGAAGGAGACGTAGTAGTCGGCGCCCGCGATGAACCGGTCGTAGGCGACGACGGGGACGCCCTGGCTCTTGGCGTTCTGGACGATGGTCACGGCCGACTTGCCGTCGACGGCGCTCATGACGATGACCTCGGCGCCCTGGGTGATGGCGGCCTCGGCCTGCTGCTGCTGCTTCGCGGCGTCCTGGTTGGCGTTGCTGTAGAGCACCTCGCAGTCGGGGCATCCCGCCTTGACGGCCGCCTCGAACATGGGCTTGTCGAACGCCTCGTAGCGGGCGGTCTTGTTCTCGGGCAGGAGCAGGGCGATCTTCTTGCCCTCCGAGCCCCCGCCGCCGGTGGCGCTGGCGTCGGAGCCCGGGTCGTCGTCGCTGCCGCAGGCGCTCAGGCCCGTGACGGTGAGGCCGAGCGCGAGTGCTGCGCCGGCGATGCGGAAGGTTCGAGTGGTCATGCGGTCTTCTCCTATGCCATGACGTCCGCAGCCTCTCTGGTGCGGTCGCCTCGGATTCAACTCGCATCCGCCGTTGCCGTCAAGCCTTGAATACAAGGTTTTGAGACAACGATTCGGTCACGGCGCCGCGACGGTGAGAGCGGCCCGGTCCGCATCCTCGCGTACCTGGTCCGCGAGCGCCAGTGCACCGAGCACGTCGGCCTCCTCCGGCGGCAGCGCTCCCCCCACCACGCGCACGGACGCCGCGGCACTCGGGATGGCGCACCGCTCGATGGCGTCGCGGATCGGCTGGAGGAGGAGGTCCCCCACCCGCGCCACCTGCCCACCGAGCGCCACGACCTCGGGATTGAGCAGGTTGACGAGGCCGGCGACTGCGACGCCGATGTGGCGACCGGAGTCCTCGAGCACTCGGCGGCACCCCGGATCCCCGTCCAGGGCTCGGTGGATGACGTCGCGGAGCGTCAACGGCCCGTGGGAGTCCCGCACGGCCCGGAGCACCGCCTGCGCGCCGACGAACGTGTCGAGGCACCCGCGGTTGCCGCACCGGCACACGGGGCCGTCCTCGTCGATCGTCACGTGCCCGATCTCGCCCGCGGTTCCCGCACTTCCCCGGAAGAGCTCACCACCGAGGATGAGGCCGGCACCGACGCCGTAGGACGCCTTGATGAACACTCCGTTCGTCACTCCTTGCAGTGCGCCGAACTTGAACTCGCCGAGAGCGGCGAGGTTGGACGTGTTGTCCAGGAGGACCTTGGTGCCGAGCGCCTCGGCCATCGCCGCGGCCACGGGGACCCCCCGCCATCCGGGCAGCACCCCCTCGGAGCCCACCTGACCGGAGACCGCGTCGATGGGAGCGGGGAGGCCGACGCCCACGGCCCGTACCTCCGAGGCGAGGTGCCCGCTCGTGTCGACGAGCTCGTGCACCAGGCGGGCTCCGCGGGTCATCCCCTCGTCGGCTGCGTGGTCGGCCGGCAGCGGCATCCGCTTCTGGCTGAGGACCTCCGCCCCGCCCGTCCCGAGGGCGACCCGGACGTCCCGGTCCCCGAACACGACGGCCGCCACCAGACCGTGGGACGCAGCGACGGACACCTGGACCGCTCGACGGCCGTTGCGAATGCTCGGCGAGAGCACAACCGCGCCGGCCGAGTGCAGCTCCTTGACGAGGTTCGACACCGTCGCCGCGCTGAGCCCCGTGACTCCGGCGATCTCGACCTGGGTCAGCGCCCCGTGCTCCCGGACCGCGTCGAGCACCCGCAGGCGGTTCATCTCGCGCAGCGACGCCTGCGAGCCCGGCGCTGGACTCGTTGAGTTCACGGGGTAAACATAAGACCTCGGGCGCTCGGGGGAAAGGCGCCGAAGCGTCCAGGCCGTTGTGGGCGCAGGAGCCCGCGCCTCGTCGTAGTGTGAGCCGGACCACAACCGATCCCGGGGAGACGCTCATGACCAGACGTCGCTCGATGTCCACCGTCGCCCTCGCCGCCGTCGCGGCCCTCCTCATCCCGGCGGCCCCGGCGGCCGCCGCGGGGGAGTCGTACGTCGCCCTCGGTGACAGCTACTCCTCGGGGACCGGCACCCGCTCGTACATCAGCGACGGGACCAGCTGCCTGCGGTCGGTCTACGCCTACCCCTCGCTCATCGCCTCGGCCAAGGGGTATGCCCTCAACTTCCGGGCCTGCTCCGGGGCCAAGATCGCCGACGTCACCACCAGCCAGCTGTCCGCGCTGACCTCGTCGACGGCATACGTGTCGATCTCGGTCGGCGGGAACGACGCCGGCTTCTCCAGCGTCCTGACGACCTGCGCCCAGCCCGCCTGGCTGAGCAACTGCACGGCCGCCATCGACCGCGCCCAGAGCTACATCCGGAACACGCTGCCCGGCCAGCTCACCACGCTGTATGCCGCCATCCGGGCACGCGCTCCGCAGGCAAAGGTGACGGTCGTGGGATACCCGCGCCTCTTCAACGGCGTCGACTGCAACCTCCTCACGTGGTTCTCCTCGACGGAGATGTCGCGGCTCAACGCGACGGCGGATCTGCTGAACGCGACGACCTCCGGGCGCGCCACAGCCACCGGTTTCACCTTCGCCAACCCCACGACTCCCTTCCTCGGGCATGCGGTGTGTTCGAGCTCCGAGTGGATCAACGGCCTCTCGAGTCCGACCAACGAGTCGTACCACCCCAACCGCGCCGGGCACTCCAGCGGCTACACGCCCACCGTGAGCCCCTACCTGACCGGCTCCACCGTCGTCGCGACGGCCGCCGTGCTCACGACGGCCAAGGGCTCGGCCACGCGGCTTGCCGACCAGCAGCGCAGCTACGCCGCCGTCGACAGCACGATCGAGCCCGAGACGGTGCTCGCTCCGGACCTCTCGACACCACAGGCCCGAGCAGCGGCCGCGCGTGCAGGGGTGGACCTCTCCAGTCGCGCGAGCATCGACGCCGTCGACCGCCTCTACGCCGCCCGGGAGGCCGCAGCCTTCGCGAGGCGCTGAGCCACGGCTTCAGGCGGTGCTGCCCGGCTCCAGGCGGGCGCCGGCGGCGACGACGGCTCCCTCACCGACTACCGAGTCCCGGCCGACGACGGTGATGTGGTCGTCCTCAGCCGACTGCTGTCCCGCCAGCTCCCCGACTCGCGCACCGGAGCCCACCTCGACGTTCTCGTCGAGCAGCGCCGTGGCGACGTGCGCGTCGACACCGATGCGGACCTGTGAGAACAGCACCGCGTCCTCGACGAGGGCGCCGGCGCCCACGACGACGCCCGGTCCCAGCACGCTGCGTCGCACCGTGCCGGCCACCCGGCATCCCGCGCTGACGAACGAGTCCTCGAGCACCGCACCCGCATCGACCCGCGCGGCCGGCAGCTCGGGCCAGCGCGTGAGGATCGGCCAGTCCGGGCGCCCGACGGCGTCGACCCTCCCGGCGAGAAGGTCACGGTGGGCAGTCAGGAACAGGGCCGGCGTCCCCAGGTCGGCCCAGTAGCCCTCGAGCGGCCACGCGTGAACGCTTCCGTCGCGGACGAGACGGGGCAGGAGGTGCTCTCCGAAGTCGCCGATGCCCGTGTTGCCCTCCTCGGTGTGCGAGCGCTCGCGGCGCAGGTCGTCCAGGGTGCGGCAGAGAACCTCCGGCTCGAAGACGAAGACCTCGGCCGCGATGGTCGTGCCGCTCGGGTCCTGCGGCTTGTGCTCCACCTTCGTCACCCGGGAGCCCCCACCCACGGTGACGACGTCCTTCTGCGTCGCCTGGGTGCGGCCGACCTCGGTCGTGAGCACGGTGCAGTCCGAGCCGCGCTCGAGGTGGGCCGCCACGACGGGACGCAGGTCGGCGGTCCACACCTGGTCTGTGCTGAGGACGACCACGGCGGCAGCGCGGAACCGCCGGATCGAGTCGGCGACCCGATAGAGGTCGTCACCATTGCCGTTCGAGAAGCCGTCCTGCGCAGCCGACCCGCCGCCTTCCTCGGGCATGAGCCACCTCAGACCACCCCGGGTGCGGTCGAGGTCCCACGGACGCCCCGCCGCGAGGTGCCGGTACAGGGACCCCGCCTGGAACTGCACCGAGAGCCACACGTCGGTGATGTGGCTGTGGGTGAGGTTCGACAGTGGGAAGTCGACGAGCTGGTAGGACCCGGCGAAGGGCAGGGTCGGCTTGGCGCGCTCACGGGTGAGCACGTCCATCCGGGAGCCCTGTCCACCGGCTTGGACGACGGCGAGGACGGTCGGTGTGGCGGTCATCGACTCACTCTGCCCGATCCGCGCCGCTCTCTCGCATCTAGGTTGGGGTCATGACTGACACGGCACGGGAGTTCGACGTCGTCCTGTTCGGTGCGACGGGAGCCGCTGGGCGAGTCACCGCGCGACACCTCGCCGCCACGGCGCCACCCCACCTGCGCATCGCCCTGGCCGGCCGCTCCCTGACGCGGCTCCAGTCCCTCACCGAAGGACTCGGGGAGGCCGCCGGAGGGTGGCCGATGGTCGCCCTCGACGCCACCGACGAGGACGCGGTGCGGGACCTGGCCGGCCGCACGCGGGTCGTCGCCACGACGGTGGGGCCCTACGTCACGTACGGCGCGGCCCTCCTGGCCGCCTGCGCGGAGGCGGGCACCGACTACTGCGACATCACCGGGGAGGTCCTCTTCGTCCACCGGGCGATCGCCGCCCACCACGAGACCGCCCAGCGCACCGGAGCCCGGATCGTGCCGGCCTGTGGGTTCGACTCCGTGCCGAGCGACCTGGGGGTGCTCCTCACCGCCGAGGCGGCTCGGGCCGACGGCGCCCGGCTCGGTCGGACCCGACTGGCGGTGCGCAGCCTGCGGGGAAGCCTGGGGGGCGGCACGGTCGATACGGTTCGCACGCAGGTCGACGAGGTGACCAGGGACAGGGGAGCCCGCCGCATCATGCGTGACCCCTGGGCCCTTGCCGAGGGGGGTGCGCCACCGCGGGCGAAGGAGCCGACCGCGTCCGGCGACGGCGACACGGCGTCCGGTCCGTCCGGGGTGAGGGGCTTGGTCGCCGGCGTGTTGAGGGCCTCGCCGGTCAAACGGGACGCGGACAACGGCCACTTCACCGGCCCGTTCGTCATGGCCGCCTTCAACACGAGGATCGTCGCCCGCTCCGCCTCACTGCTCGGCTACGGGCCGGACTTCCGCTACGTCGAGTACACCGACTTCGGCAGCGGCCCGGCGGGTGCCGTGACGGCGGGGGCGGCCTCGGTCGGCCTCCTGGCGGCGCTGGCCGGCATGGCGTTCCCCCCGACCCGCCTGCTCCTCGACCGGGTGCTCCCCAAGCCCGGGGAGGGGCCGGACGACGAGACCCAGGCCAAGGGCCGCTTCCGGTTCGAGATCACCGGTGAGGCGTCGAACGGGGCGCGCTACCGCACGACGGTGGCGGCGCCCTACGACCCGGGCTTCAGCGGCACGGCCGTCATGCTCGGCCAGGCTGCGCTTGCCCTCGCCGAGGACGGAGACCGGCTGCCGGACGCCACCGGTGTCCTCACGCCCGCAACCGCCATCGGGATGCCACTCGTCGAGCGGCTGCGCGAGCACCGGTTCACGTTCGAGACGGAGCGCCTGCCCGACTGACGGCGGCGGCGATGCGCTCGGCGTCGATCCGCAGCTCACGGAGCATGCCCGAGATGGGGTTCCTGAAGCCGGTGAACCACAGCCCCGGGGCGCCGGCCGGCTCCTGGGCTCCGTGCACCACGGGCAGCCCACGCGGGCCCAGGACACCCAGATGCCCCACGAGTGGCTCGAGCCCGGCGCGGTAGCCCGCCGCGATGACGACCGCATCAGGACGCAGGTGCCGCCCGTCCGCCAGCACGACCTCGCTCCCGTCCAGGGACTCGACGCCCGCAACCGGCTCCACGCGGCGCGCCCGGATGGCGTCGACGACCCCGACGTCCTGGACGGGGACGCGGCCGACGAGGACGCGTGAGTAGACGTCGGGGGCGGGGCGCGGCATCCCGTATGCCGTGAGGTCTGGTTCCTGCACCACGGCGAGCACTCCCGCGAGCCGGTCCACCACCCGCGGTGGGAGGCGCCGGACGAGGATGCCGGTGGCCTGGGCCGGCACGCCCAGGCGTGACCGCGCGACGATGTGCGGCGGCGTGCGGACCGACAGCCACACCCGGGTCGCCCCGTGCTCGGCCAGGTCGGTCGCGATCTCCGTGCCCGTGTTCCCGCTCCCGACGACGAGGACGTCCCGACCGGCATACCGCCTGCCGTTGCGATAGTCCTTGGCGCGCACGACCTCTCCGGTGAACCCGGCCATCCCCGGCCACTCGGGTGTCACCGGAGTGTGGTTGTAGCCCGTCGCCACGACGACGTGGGCCGACTCGATCGTGCTGCCGTCGTCCAGCCGGACGACCCATCGGGCCCCGGCGTCGCCGCCGCCGCGGTCGATCCGTGTCACGGCGCAGCCGAGGCGCAGCGGTATCCGGTGGTGCGCGGCGTACTCCTCGAGGTAGCGGACCACGTCGTCGCGGGCCACCCACCGCCCGAAGCGTCGCGGGATCGGGTGTCCGGGCAGCCCTGACCACCGCCGGGGAGTGTGGAGGTGCAGGCGGTCGTAGTGGTTGCGCCACGAGCTGCCGACGTGCGCTCGACGGTCCACGACGAGCGTCTCGACGCCCCGTGCCTGCAGGGCCGCGGCAGCGGCGAGGCCACCGGGACCGGCTCCGACGACGACCGCTTCGACGTGTGCCACGCCTGCACGCTACCCAGCGCCGGTGGCTGGGGGCGGAGATGTCCGCCCGGCGCGGCGTGAGAACCATCTCTGTCCCGTGCCACCACCTCGCGGGGTCACTAGGGTCGGAGGCACAGAGCACCAGGAGGCACCCATGACCGAGCACTCCCCCGTGACCGAGCTGCCCGAGGGCGTCTGCTGGGAGCTGCTCCACGACCACGAGTTCGGCCGACTCGCGTTCCACCTCGCAGACGAGGTGCACCTGGTCCCCGTCAACTATGCCGTGGACCACCAGCGCCGACTCGTCTTCCGGACCTCGGAGGGCAGCAAGCTGCTCGGTCTGACGATGAACGCCGACGTCGCCTTCGAGATCGACGAGTACACCGAGACCGAGGCGCGCAGCGTCGTCGTCCGCGGCCGAGCCCGGCAGCTCGAGGGGCGCGAGGCGGACGAGACCGACCAGCTCCCCCTGCGCCCCTGGGTCGACAGCGCGAAGCTCAACGTCATCGCCATCGAGGTCGACGAGATCACCGGCCGGCACTTCGAGCTGACCCGGCCCTGGCTGCACATGCGGCCGCACGGCGGTGTCTGACCGCGGGGATGCTGATCAGGCCCATCGAGGAGGCTGACTGGCCGCGCTTCCTCCCCGTGTTCCGCGAGGTCGTCGCCGCAGGCGAGACGTATGCGTACCCGGAGGCCCTGACCTCCGACGAGGCGCGCCACCTGTGGCTGGAGTCGGCGCCCGGGGTGACCGTCGTGGCGGTGGGCGACTCCGGGACGCTGCTCGGGTCGGCCAAGGCCGGTCCCAACCGGCCGTCCCGCGGGAGCCACGTCGCGACGGCATCCTTCATGGTTGCGCCGGAGGCCCGGGGGCAGGGCGTGGGGCGCGCGCTCGGGGAGTGGGTGCTCGACTGGGCCCGCGAGCAGGGTTATGTCGCGATGCAGTTCAACGCGGTGGTGGAGACGAACATCTCGGCCGTGGCTCTGTGGCGAGACCTCGGCTTCGCTGTCATCGGCACGGTGCCGGAGGCCTTCGACTCCGCGACGCACGGCCGGGTCGGCCTGCACGTCATGCACCGGTACCTCTGACCGTCCGGACCTCGAAGCCTGGTGGGTTCAGTCAGGCAGTTCGCTCGGGAGGACCACGGCGTCGACCAGTGCGCCGTTGCGGATCACCGTGACCTCCATCCGCCTTCCGATCGAGTCGGCGAAAAGGTGCTTCTGCAATGACTGCGCGTCGCCCAGTGGCGCGCCGTCGATCGCGAGGACCAGGTCGCCGCGGCGAAGGCCGCTCTGGGCCGCCGGGCTCCTCTCCACCACCTTGACGATCCGTAGCGCGACACGCTGGCGGTAATGCTCCGCCTGCACTGGGGTCAGCCGTGCAGGCGTGCTCACCAGGCCGAGGTAGCCGCGCCGGACGCGTCCGTCGTGCAACAACGCGTCGATGATCCGATGCGTTGTGGCGTTGATCGGGACTGCCATGCCGAGACCGATCCCGGCGACCGCCGTGTTGATCCCCACGACGCGACCTCGGCTGTCGGCCAGAGCGCCCCCGGAGTTGCCCGGGTTGAGCGCAGCGTCAGTCTGGATGACGTCCTCGATCAGCCGTGCCGTGGTTCGGGTTCCCACCGGCATGCTGCGACCGAGGGCACTCACGACGCCTGCTGTCACCGTGCCGGACAGGCCCAGCGGGTTGCCGACCGCCACCACCAGCGAGCCAACGAGGAGCGAGCTCGCGTCGCCGTACTCAGGTGGGGACGGCACCTCACGGTCGGCCCTGATGACGGCGATGTCGGACAGTGCGTCATGACCCACCACATCGAAGTGGGTCGAGGTGCCATCAGCGAACTCCGCGGTGCCGTCGGCTGAATGGCCCACGACATGAGCGTTGGTGAGCAAGTGAGACTCGCCGGTCAGGACGACAGCTGAGCCCCCAGACTCTCCTCGGCTGGACCGGATCCGCAGCGCGGCAACCTTCGGCGTCAGCCGCGCCGCCACGGAGGTGACAATCGCCGAGTAGGCGTCAAGCCCTTCCGCCTCTCGCCCCGGATCTGTGCTCACGGTGGAGGAACGAGGCCACAAGCGACGGCAATTCCTTCGTTCACCGCGCGGAGTGCAGTCACGCCGGTAGCCGGGCCCGGCACGGAGGGATATTCCGTTGTGCCGAGCGCCGGCGGCCAGTCCAGGCCGTGCGGCGCAGAATTCACCTTTGCGGTGGGGCAGGTCCTTCGTCGGCGGCACGCTCGATCTCCCAGCGGAGCAGGTCCCCTGGCTGGCACTGCAGCACCTCGCAGAGCGCGGCGAGCGTGGCGAAGCGCACGGCCTTGGCGCGTCCGTTCTTGAGGACCGCGAGGTTGGCGGGGG
>OCZS010000006.1_pt1 | contig 65994 bp, 79 predicted proteins | sample 1539071 | NCBI WGS metagenome assembly OCZS01 (sample SAMEA3113584, study PRJEB22503) | soil metagenome
TGTTCTTTTCCTACAGCTTTCCTTTACTAATGGATAGTAACTCTTCTAGATCTCTAACTGATAAAGGTATCAAAATGAAATTACTTTAGTTCAATTGCCAGCCAAGGAAAATATCCATTGAAAGGTAAAGGAATTATTATACTTCGAAAGGAATAACAGCTTGGATAAAAAATCTGTTTGGGCTTCGGTCAAAGCGTTGCAGTTATAAACGTGAATAACAAATTGGTATTTCATGAAATTTATGATCCTTATATATTAGAGAACTTTTGAAATCTTGGATAAATCATAGTTGATTTTAATTACTTTTATGTTTGATTTAGTATGCAAACAACGAGTTTTAAACCAATTAAAAAACCATTCATAAGAAAAGTGTAAGGGTCATGGAATGAGGATCGGTATACCTAAGAAGGTAGTTCATGATCTAGAGTTAGAGGCTGATGATTATGTCCATCTCTATTGTGATGAATATAATGATCAATTAATAGTTAGAAAGGTTCCAGATTTGGAGGAAGTACAAAAATGAGTGGCAGAAACATTCATGAAAAAGTGTTCGAATCTTTGAATGAGATCGAACGAAGAAAGCTAGGAAAAAAAATCGACAAAGAGTTAATACCTGAAATTATATTTACAACCTTTCCTGATAATGATATTCTTAATGAGCAACAAGCCATATCGCATTTAGAAAAGAAAACAGGCTTAGATCAGAATGTCATAGCTCATAGTATCAATGAGTTGATTTCTCAGAAAAAATTGATAACTGCATTTGATACAAAAAATAGACTGCATTTACGGAAAAATCGGTTTAATTAAATTATCTATTGTTTGATTTTAGTAATTAATCGTTTTGATACATCCAATTCATTCTCAACCCTACAATTGCCTTTTAATCCTAAGGAGTCATAATCATGGATTATGATTAAAAGCCCTTTATGAAATTCTTCAAATTCTGTTTTCATTTTGTTTATTTCGAGATTGAAGTTTCGGAATTGTTCTAGAAGCTCCTCCGATTGATTATCCATATAATTTTTTAAATTTTGTATTCTTTGAAAAGAAGTAGGGACTCCCTTTGCTATTATTTTTTCTCTTGAATCAGAACGAAATAAAATTTGAAAATTCCACCCTTTCTCTGAAATACTACCATCTATTTTTAATATATTTTCTTGAGGATTAATGGCTTGTTTGAATAAATGTCCGAAGAAATTGTTATAATAAATACCTACTTAATCATCTAATGCACCCAATTTTGCTGCTTGAATATCCATAGGAGTTAGTTCTCCTTTATCCAATGCTGCTTTTAGTGTATATTGATCCTTGAATCTTGTCTTGACAAAATTAACATCCTTAAAAAATAGATCTTGATTATTTGATATTTCATTTTTTAGTCTAGTTTCTGTAATTTCCATAAATTCTGAAACTTTTTTATTATAATTATTTTGTAATTTTTTTATGTTATTATAATGAGATAATAATTTCGAATATTTTTTATCTTCTAAATGAGATTGTGCCTCCTTATATTCATCTAAAGATTCAATTCTATTGATGACATCTACATAAAGAGGGATAGAAGTTGTATATAATGAATCTTTTTGGTTAATAAGTTCAAATTTTATATCAACCCATTGTTTAAGAATTTCAATTATTGCATTATGATGGTTTTTTCGTCTTTCTTTCTTTTCACTTGTATAAGGCTTAATAAAAAATGGTCTATAAGAGCTCCACTTGTTGTTGTTATTGGAGTCAAAATTAATGGGTTTGTTAATAAATCCAATATCGTTTGTATTGATATCATAATTAATATTGAACTTGCTTTCTTGTATTTAAACAATAATTATGCTAAAAATTGTTAAGCTTTATTTTTCGATGATTGATTAATTTGATTTTCTTTTGTTTTAAAGCATATATTTAGTAAAATTATAAAGTTAGTATGACTTACGAATATTATGCAAAGGTAAATATTGAAACTGAAGAAATCTACTGCAAAAATGTAAAAAATTTTGGAAATGATTTTGAAATATTTACAAGAAATGTAAATGGACGTAACAAGATTATGGGTTTTAAATTTAAATTTGAACATGCTGATAAAATTGATATTAATTATAATAGTAATTTCTTTTTTTTACATAGATATGTACTTCACTATCTTGATTTTTTAACTTTAATTACTTCCTATCCTGTCCATAAAACTCAATTTAGTACTTCTATTTTCGATACAACCGGTCAAGAATTACTTACTATCAATTTATCTAATCTAATTCCACCGAAAAATAGTAATGATATTGATATAGATTTATCTGAATATCAAAATACACTTTCAAATTTGACACCAGATAAGATGGAGAGATTTAGATATTATTATGCAGGAGTAGTTTTTTATGATAATAGATTATATGAATTTAGCATTAGAGAATTCTTCAAGATAATAGAAACTGATAATTCAATTCCGAGATATAAGGAATATAAAACTATCAGACATTTATTTTCTCATCATCCTGATAGCTTGGAAATTGCATCTGAAGACTTTATGAATAGTAATTTAAAAAATATGTTCATATATGACAAATATAAAGATAAAAAAAATAATAACGAAATTGTAATTATCGATAGATATAATCCGAACAACATACTTGAACTAATAAGGATGACTAAGGAATTAAAGGAAATCGTTAAACCTCTAGTATTAAATTAAATTTGTATTATAGATAAAACTACACGAAAAAAAGGCTTACTGCCGAAAATAAGCTTCAAGTTGCAATCCAATATAATAAATTTTTAGTAGTAGAAAACGTTTTATAGTGTTTAAAACCGATGAAATAACACAATTTCTATCTAGTTTTATTTCTAGATCACATAAATGAATCCACATTTACAGTCAGTTTAATTATTTCTATGAAAATTTGTTTTATATCTTTTGAATCTTATAACTAATCTTTTCTTATATTGTAGCGATCTTCTCATTTGGAAAGGTAATTTAAGAATTTGTGATAGTACTTCATATACTATGTTTTGCTTTCAGATATTAAATTTTCAGCTTTTTTATCCTTTTTTCATATTTTCTTAAGCTAGTGAAATTAAAAGAATACTTAATGCCGGAGGCGGGATTCGAGCCCGCGACCTTTCGATTATGAGTCGAACGCTCTAACCAAGCTGAGCCACTCCGGCAAGCTCAGCAGCGTTTCATTCCTGTTATTTCAAATGTGATATATATTCTATTAATATTCAAATTTTTCCTATATCTTTTGATATTATAAGAGATAATAAAATTATAACAACTTTAGTATTTTTATTATAAACGCAGTTAAGAGAATTTGAATTTTTGTCAGAAATTGATTATTTCTTTGATAATTCAATCCATTTAAACTTTCTTTGTAACGTTGAAGTATATACCTTTTTCCAATCTAATTCTACATCATCTAACCAGGTTTTCATAATTCTTGGATCAATATAATTTCTTAAAGACGTACCCAAATTATAATCTCGGGTTTCTTTTTGTAGTTTTAATTGGTACTGAATCTTCTCCATTCTATATATCAGTTTTTCTTTCTGTTTTTCTGTTTTCCACTTATTAGACAATATATCGTTTCTTATTTTTTCAATGGCCTCTTCCTTTTTGGTTAGTGATTCTGCAAATTTGTCTAATGCCTTTTTACTGGCAGGGTTCTTGGGGTCAATTCCTTTTTTATGGTTACATGCAATCGCTGCTTTTAAATTCGCAATTTTGGCTACATAAATTTTTTTAGGTTCTGAAGATTGTTTATTTACATCAAGAGCTGGATTTTTTAATGATTCTTTTACTATTTTCGTTGCAAGATAGGTCCTAAATACCTTTGCAGTTAGGCCTGGCACATTTTTTGGATCTATTTTTCGTAAAAATGCATTCACCTTTGAGGAATTTATATTATCAAAAATTTCACTATTGTGTCCTTTGTCTTTCATAAATAATCGGATATTCTGATATAAACCTTTTGTGTCTTCAGAATTTATTTCTAAGGTTTTTTGCCATGGAACACTATCTTTTCCAAGAAAATTAAGTTCAATGAATTTCTTATTGTCTTTTTCAGGAAATTTTATATGTTCTACTCTCAAGGTAGACGCCCCAACTGTATCTGCCTCATCTTTATCTTTTTCATCCCCTACTCTCATTGCTAACTTGAGTATTAAATAACAAACAGTTGCGATTTTGCGCTGATTTAATTCCTTCGAATTAATCATTTTGTTTATAATTTCTTTTTGAATTTTATAGGCGTATTTTTCGAGATTTCTGGCTTTGTCGTATTTTTCTTTATCAGTATTTTGTCTGAGAAATGCTGAATCATGTAACCAAACATATTTTCTCTTATCAGTTAATTTTTCTGTCCATGTAGCTAGCCAAGTTGAGGAATGATCATGAACAATATTTTTCCATGCCCCTTCAGGAACAGGTGCATCTTCTCCCAAATTCAATATAACATCTTGAGGTGTTACTCTTGGTTTCCATCTTCCTCTAAGTGGATGTAATCCTCTCCCCATGAATAAACCTGGTGGCTCAACTAACCAATTGGCAACTTCAACTTCCAACCCATCAACATATGCCTTTCCATAAAAATTCTTTAATCTTTCTCTTTCTTGTTTTTTTTTATCTATTAACTTCTTTTTATCTTCTCTACTTAATTTTTGTATTTTCTCTTTTTCTATTATTTTGAGCTTAAGTTCCTCATCCACCAGGCTAAAAGCTTCTGAGAAATCAATTTCATGTATATTATTTGTATTCTGGAACCTAATTGGTAATATTTTTTTTAAATCACTTAAGAAATTATTTTGGAAAATAGCATCTTCAATATAATGCGTATCTTTCTTTTTTGCCCATGCATATACTATTTCTTCCTGTTCATTATTTAGAGCTAGTCTTTCATTATTTATCTTAATACTTAATCCTTTTAAAATATGACTAGGAGGAAAAGCTACTCCATTGTGCTCCAATGTTTTCCATTTAAAAGTCTTTTCAATGGTATTTGACATTAATAGATACAGATTTAATGGTCATGTTTTACTATTGATAAATCTTACCAATAAAACAATTCTAAAAATTTGTTTAAAGAAGATTTACAAGAAAAGGAATCTCGATCAGGGTTTTTTGAACCTAAAGCGATCCATTTTTATTAATTCTTTATATGATCCAAAATCATGTGGGTCCGACATATCAAGTAATTCATCGTCAAAGTAATCATCATTTGAAAATGTTTTGAGAATTTGATAGTTTGACTTCCTTTGAGCGGGTATTTTGCCCATATTATGTATAATATTTCTAATAACTTTAGGTTTTAATAGCTGGCCAAAAGAGGCTCCAGCAGATGTCGAAATGCTTTCATTGATTAACGTTCCACCAAAATCATTAGCACCTGCTTCCAATAAGATCTGTCCCATCCGTGGTCCCTCTTTTACCCATGAAACTTGAATATTGTCGATCTCGTTATTAAGAAAAATTCTTGCAATTGCATGCATCTTTAACACTTCCACTCCAGTAGGTCCATTTCTAATACCATCAATAAGATTTCTATTATACATTGGTGCCTCACTATGTACAAAACTCAATGGCACAAATTCTGTGAATCCTTTAGTTTCTTTTTGAATATTCTTCAGTATACTGAGATGTTTGGTAATATGTTCATAACTTTCTATGTGGCCATACATAATAGTAGAAGTAGAATTAATTCCAATTGAATGAGCACATTTAACAACTTTTATCCAATCTTTTACACCTATCCTGCCTGGGGAAATTTTATCTCTTATTTCCTGATCTAATATTTCAGCAGCAGTTCCAGGAATACTTCCTAAGCCTGCTTCTTTAAGCATTTTTAAATAATCTTCTATTGATGTATTAGATCTTTTTGCACCGTAGAGAATTTCCTCAGGGGAAAAAGCATGAATATGGATATTCGGAAGCTCCTTTTTAATAGCATTACATATATCGACATATAACATGCCGTCCATCCTTGGAGGAAGGCCTGCTTGAATACATACTTCTGTAGCTCCCAATTTTTCAGCTTCTTTTGCTCTTCTTACTACTTCTTCGATAGGTAAATAGTATCCTTCTTCTTCTCTGAAGTCCCTACTAAAAGCACAAAAACCACATCTTTTGATACAAACATTTGTAAAATTTATATTTCGATTTATGACATATGTTACGATATCTCTTTTTTTTCTTTTACAAAGATGATTAGCAACAATTACAATTATATTCAGTTCGATTCCGTTAGAATTGAACAGTTCTGTAGTTTGCTCTTCAGATATGTGATTTTCATCAATTACTCTATTCAATATATTCGAAATAACCGGATCAATATTTTTTAATATACTATCTAAATTCAACTAAATATTCCTCTTTCACTAATCTATCTAAGCCAATAAAGTTTTCTACATAATTTCGTAAATGAGAAGAAATAAAGTCATGTTTGTCTATAAACTCTGGATAGATCGGTAACCTTGCCCGAAGCCTTTGACACTTTGATTCCGTGATATATTTTAGCTCTTCTATCTTTGGCCATAGAAATTCAGGATTTACATGATCAATTGTTACAGGAGAAATTCCTCCCCAATCATTAATCCCTGCATCTATGAAAGAACTAAAACTTCTTGGAGATAAATTAGGAGGAATTTGAATATTCATATTGGGCATAATTAATCTTGCAATAGAAACTATTTTTAAGAAATAATCGTTACTAGGAGACGGAAAACCTTGCATTCTAGTATTTCTTTTGGGCTGAAAATTCTGTAAAATTATTTCCTGAATGTTACCAAATTCATTATTAATACTTTTTAAAAGAAACAAATCATTTATTATTTCTTCTTTAGTTTCTCCTATCCCAATTAAAAGCCCTGTAGTTAAGGGAATTTTCATTCTCCCAGCGTTCTTAATTACCTCGATTCTCTTACTAGGATTTTTACTGGGTGCAAATTCATGGGACATACCTTTTTCTAGCAATTTTTCACTTGAAGATTCGAGCATTAAACCTAGACTTACATTATACATCTTTAGTAATTTCATTTCTTCTTTTGTAATATTACCAAGATTTGAATGAGGTAATAAGCCGGTATATTTTACAATTTTTTCAGATATATCAATTACATACTCTGCTAAAGAAGTATAGCCGAGTTGCCTTAGCCATATTTTTGCTTCTGTGTATCGCTCTTCTGGCCTTTCTCCTGCAACAATTAAAGCTTCAGTACAGTGAAATTTTTTTCCAATTTTAGATAAATTAAGCACTTCAGCAGGCTTCATCATAATTGAAGAGGAGTCAAACGGATTTTTTCTATAGGTACAATATGAACAAAAATCTCTACACAAATTAGTGATATTAATAAAGATTTTTCTAGAATAAGTAATAACATCTTTTTTAAACCTAGTTTTTAAAGAGGCTGAAAGTTTCAATATAGATAGAATGTCAGTAGACTCTAAAAGGACAAGAGCATCATTTTTCGTAATAGTCGTGTTACTTTGATATCTTTGCAGAATTTCAGATATTGAGTCGTCTTTAATCGAAAATGAAATTTCTGAATTCATCACTATTATATCAATTAGTAAAGTAATTTATCTTTAATTTTTACGGATATAGGAAACATCATATATTATATCAATAGTACATAAAGATATGAGTGAACCTAATTCTCTACCTGATACCAATACAAAATTTATAGTACCAATTAAGCTATCAGATACAGCGATGCGACTCAGCGATGAGGTAAAAAATGAATTAAAGAGTATTGGAATGATGGATGAAAAAGGAAAACTTAAATTAAAAGGCGTTAGTCCTAAAATGCTAAAAAGAATGAAAATGGAGTCTGTGGATTGTCCTGTTCTTCAAAAAGAAATATCGTTTATCCCATGTTACGTTTGTAAGAATTTTCATAGTAGGATAACTGGACAAGTATATTGTCGTGGTGAGCCATTATAACTAATAGATTCATTACAAGGGATTTTTTTGTCAGAATTAAAAGAGATTGGAATAACAACTAGAAAAGAAGATGATTTTAGTGAATGGTATACTCAAGTAGTGACCAAAGCCGGGTTAATCGATTATTCGCCTGTTAAAGGATTCATTGTACTTAAACCATATGGATATAGGATATGGGAAATTATAACAGAATCTTTAGATAAAAAATTAAAAGAATCAGGACATCAAAATGGGTTCTTACCGATTCTTATCCCAGAAAGCCTCTTAGCTAAAGAAAAAGATCATTTTATTGGATTTACTCCAGAGGTATTTTGGGTCACGAAAGCAGGAGATACTAATTTAACTGACAAATTAGCTGTACGACCCACTTCAGAAACACTCGCCTATCAAATATTTTCTAAATGGATAATGAGTTATAGAGACCTTCCTTTGAAAATGAATTTTTGGAATTCCGCATTACGTGCTGAAATTAAATCTACTAAACCTTTTATTAGAAACTCAGAATTTCTCTGGCAAGAAGGACATACTGTCCATGAAAATGAAAAAGAAGCTGAAGAGGAAGTTTTGTTGATCCTTAATTATTACCATTATCTTTTAGAAAACTTTCTGGCTATTCCAACTATTAAAGGAAGCAAAACCGATAAAGAAAAATTTGTTGGAGCGCTGTATACTAACACCCTCGAATCATTAATGCCGGATGGAAAAGCATTGCAAATGGCTACTTCTCATAATCTAGGTCAGAATTTTTCAAAGCCATTTGAAATTCGTTTTTTAGGTAGAGATTCAAAACAGTATTTTGCTTGGCAAACATCATGGGGGATTTCATGGAGAGTAATAGGAGCATTGATTATGATTCATGGTGACAATAAAGGATTAATTTTACCCCCTAAAATTGCTCCCATTCAATTGGTGATAGTCCCAATCTTTAAGAATAAAGAACGAGATATAGTTATTGAAGAGTCTAAAAAACTATTTGTTGAACTCAATAATGTAGGTTTAAGGGTTATCGTTGATGATAGAGAAGGATATACAGCAGGATGGAAATTTAACGATTGGGAGGTTAAAGGAGTACCACTGAGAATCAATATTGGATTAAGAGACATTAATAATAAAAATTTAGAGCTTGTCAGAAGAGATACAGGAGAAAAAATCCTAATTCAAAGAGAAATCTGTAGTAAGTCTGTACAGGTTTATTTAGATCAAATCCAAAAATCCTTATTTGAAAAGGCTAAGAATATGCATGATAATAATATCGTAAAAATTTCTAACTATGCGGAGATGAAGAAAATATTAAATGAAAAGGGAGGTTTTATTTTAGCAGATTGGTGTGAAAAAGAAGAATGTGAAAATAGCATAAAAAATGAGACAGGTGCCGATATCCGTCTGATTCCATTTGAGAAATATACTTCAGATAACAAATGTATATATTGTAATGCGCCTTCTAAAAAGACTGTAATTTTTGCTAAATCATATTAACTAATTTAGTTCCTAAAGTTCTAACATGATTCCTGTAAATTATAATTCCATTTCCTGGATATTTAATGAAAATTATTGACTTAAATTACACAAAATATAAACAGATAGGAGTCTCAATATTTGGATGGCATTAATGATATACTCACTTTTTTTGACTTAGGTTATGAAGAGTATGGAAACGTAGGAAGATATTTCGGAATCTTAATCATTACGTTTTTTGCTAGTATAATTGTATTTATCCCCGTTCCTTATTTCCCTGTATTATTTACTGCAGGCATTAACCAAAACCTTGATCCACATTTAGTTTCTCTTTTTAGTGCAGTGGGGGCAGTAATAGCTAAATTAATAATATTCTACGTAAGCTACTATGGACGAAATATATTAAGCTCTAAAACGAAAAAAAGGATGCTTCCCCTCCAAAAACTTTTGTCTAAATATGGTTGGCCTGGAGCCTTTGCTGCAGCATTGACCCCAATTCCTGATGATCTTGTTTATATTCCACTTGGCTTAGCAAAATACAATCCAGCCAAATTTGCTATAGCTACTCTTTCAGGAAAGTTCATTCTGAATGAATTTATTGTATTTGGTAGTGTGTTTTTAGGACGACCGGTCGTCGAAGTATTGACTTCCGAAAATACAGATCCGATTTATCTGTATATAGGTGTGGGGGTTAGTATTAGCATATTGATATTGATTATTTTTTTATATCTTCGAATTGATTGGGGAAAGATTATTGGTAGATGGTTTCCATGGACATTAAACACTGATGATGATACGAATAATTCAAATAGTAAATGATTCGATTCCATGTAATGAAAAATAAAAAATAGTTGAAAAGGACAAAAAAATGGTAAAGTCTGAAGATAATTATTATGAATTTTCAAAAAGATGTCGTTTATTTAAAAAGGATATGATTTTTCCTTTATTTGTTGATGAAAATGATAGATTTCAAGAATTAAATGTGATGCCAGGATTTTTTAAAGTTCCCTATAATGATATTATCCCATGCTTAGAAAAAATAGTTGAAAATGGGATACATTCTGTCCTTCTTTTTGGGTTACCACGAGTACGGAATAATATGGGTACCTCAGCAACTTCCAATAATGGCATAGTACAAAAATCTTTGAGATTGATAAAGTCGAATTTTGGAAACAAAATTACAACTATAACTGATGTATGTGTCTGTCAATATAATAAGACTGGTCATTGTGGATTATTAGAAAACGCTAAAAATGTAGTGGATAACGACTCGACAATTGAACTATTATCCGATATTGCATTAAGTCATGCAATGTCAGGCGTAGATGTTGTGGCTCCATCATCCATGATGGATGGTCAAGTTCAACGAATCAAAGAAAAATTAAACGCTAACGGTTATAAGAAAATAAAAATTCTCTCTTTTTCTGCAAAACAATCTTCCTCCTTGTACAAACCATTCAGATCAGAAACTTTTTTTCATATATCTGCCAATGAAATAGATAAATCCACATATCAGGTACCATACTATAATCCACGACAAATACAAAGAGAAATCGAAATGGATATTCACGAAGGGTCAAATATGGTTATGATCAAACCCGCAATGTCATCTCTTGACCTAATATATAGAATTAAAAAAATTTGTAAGTTACCATTAGTTGTTCAAGTTGTGTCTGGAGAATATTCTATGATAAAAGCAGCAGCTGCATTTGGTTTATTGGACGAAACTTGGCATATTTTAAACTTAATTTCTGCGCTTAAACGTGCTGGTGCTGATATGATCATATCGTATTCTTCATTAAACATTTCAAAATATCTCTTATAGTGATAGTTGTGGAAATTTTCTTATGAGACACAATTATATATAATAAATATCTCAATCGATTTATCCCGCGATAGCTCAGCCTGGTAGAGCTTTCGGCTGTAGTAGTTGGCTTATTTAGCTAACCGTATTTTCAGCCTATCAGGCTTACATTAAGCAGAAACCGAATTGTCGCAGGCTCAAACAAAATAACTATATGGTTATTATGGAGCAAATCCTGCTCGCGGGATACAAAAGTTTACGGATTAAAAATAGCTCTTCCTACAATTTTACGACTTTTTAGGTCCTCTAATGCTTGATTAGCCTCTTCTATTTTATAATGTCTTGAAACTACCGAATTAAGATTTCCTTTTTTAACTAGACCTACCAATTCAACCAAATCATTATATCTACCAGTGTATGCCCCTGTAAGATTAAAAGCTCTACGAGGAACAAGTGGCAAATTTAATTCTAATGATCCCCCAAAAAGTCCTACCATAATGTAGCGTCCTCTTTTTCTTAGGACTTAAGCTGTTTGATTATTATTTACAAAATCAACTAACACTTCGCATCCCTTTCCATTGGTTAAATTTTTTACTGCCTTGACTGGGTCAGAAGAAAGAGAATTTATTGTCATATCCGCGCCTAACTTTTTTGCCTCTTTTAATTTTTTGTCATCGACATCCATAATTAGAATATTGGAATTAGTTATTGCTTTGGCAATCTGCACTGTCATAAGTCCTAATCCTCCAGCACCAATAATTAAAAGAGTTTCTCCAGGCATTGCTAAGACCTTTTGATTGAAGTATAGGCTGTCAATCCTGAACATGCAAGAGCCGCAGATGAGTTAAAATCTATCTTCTCTAATTTAATAAGATGCTTATAATTTGGAACTAAAATTAAATCTGCATATCCACCATCTTGATATATTCCTAGAGTTTGAGGTGATTCGCATAAATGTTCGTCACCGGCTTTGCAAGAATGACAGATTCCATCACCAATCCAAGGATATATTAAGACTTTATCCCCTTTTTGAAACTGTATTACTGATTCCCCTATATCTTCGATTATACCGGAAACCTCATGGCCTGGGGTTAAAGGGAATTTTACTCCCCGATCTTCTACTTTCATAAATTTATCTCCAGCACCCATATAACCTCCTTCCCATAGATGCAAATCACTATGGCAAATTCGAGCAGCTTTTACCCTTACTAAAACTTTGGAATTCTTTGGTTTTGGAACAGCTCTATCTTCAATAACGAGGCTTGTTCGTTTTTACGATTCTAGCAGATCTCATCACTAATCTAAAATCTAAGGATAATAAAAATGAAAGAAGGAAAATACTTTTTTGATAAAACCTGAGAGATTATTACACAATGTTTTTATTAACATTTAGTAAAGTAACAATAACTTATCCAAACACCGATGAAGTATAGGAAGAGCCGTCTGATACATTGTATATGAAGAAGATTATGAGTTACTGAGGTGTTATTAGTTGTAAAACAAGAAATTGTTATAAATTTTCAACCAAGTTAGTCTTGTTTAATTGTCAAATGTTTTTTTATTCTAGATCAATTAGTGTTGTAAATCATATTGAAATGGAGGAAAGAGTATTTAAATGAAAAATCGAGCAGATATTGAAGTAATTGCAGCAATTCTTCGTAGTGCAAAAGATACCTGGGAATATCAAACTAGTATAATGAATAAAGCATGTATATCCCACTCTCAAGTGCTTCGTTACATATCTGTGGCCATGAATAGGGGACTAATTGAATATTCAAAAATTAGTGGATTATATAAAACTACAAAAATGGGATTAGAATTCCTGGAAAAACATTCTAAATTAATAACCTTATTTCCTGAAATTGCAGAACCTTCCTCTCAATCTTCTTATTATTAAGAATTGACCTTGTCTTTTATTGTACATTTTTTAAATATTAGTAATTGATTTTAATTTTTGTATTTGAGAGTAGCGTGTTTATTTTCAGGAGGAAAGGATAGTACATATTCTTTATATTTGGCTAAACAGTGGGGACTATCGGTTGATTGTCTGTTAACTTTAATACCTCATTCCGAGGAAAGTTATTTATTTCATTCTCCCAATATTTGGACAACTTACCTACAGTCTCAAGCATTACAAATTCCCATTATTACAAAAAAAATCCGTTCGATTTCGATGGATGACGAATGTAACAAATTAGACGAATTAATTAGGCAAGCCTATACTGAATATAAAATTGATGGAATAGTTCATGGTGGTATACGTTCCAATTTTCAGAAAAATAAATTTAACAGGAGTTGTGAAAAGTATAACTTGAAGCTCATTTCACCATTATGGGAAATTGATGAATATGATTACATGAATAATCTGCTGAAAAATAATTTTGTAATACAAATTACAAGTGTATCTTCAATGGGTCTTGACGCTAATTTTCTTGGAATTATACTAAATCAATCAAGTTTGGAGGACTTGTTTAGACTGAGTCAAAAATATGGGTTCAACCTCTCTTTTGAAGGAGGGGAAGCAGAAACAATAGTTCTAGATTGTCCCATTTTTAAAAAAAGATTAGAAATTTTAACCTCAAAAATACACTGGGATGGACAAAGAGGTATAGTAGAAATATCGGATATGTCTCTATTAGATAAGTAAATGTTAGATAATCTCAGGACAGGGTTAAGAAGTGCTCTAAAGAAAATAGTTGGGGCCTCTGATATTAACGAAGAGCTTATAGATTCGCTGTCAAAAGACATTCAAAGATCATTGTTACAATCGGATGTCAATGTACGACAAGTTCTTTCTATAACAAAAAATCTTAAGGAGCGAGCATTAAATGAACAACCCCCAAAAGGATTAACAAAAAAAGATCATATAATTACAATTTTATATAATGAAATTTCTTCTCTTTTGGGTTATACGGGAAATCAGATTATCCATATAGACAAAACTCCATCACTGCAAGAAGATTCTTTTAATTTTCAACCCGGTAAAAAAAATATAATATTGATGTTGGGAATTCAGGGGAGTGGTAAAACTACATGTACTGTCAAAATTGCTAGATGGCTTTCACGACATGGTTATAAGGTAGCAATAATCGGTGCTGATACTTGGAGACCAGGCGCTCTTACACAGTTAAAAATGAATAGTATAAAAATTAAAGTTGAAGTGTATGGGGAAGAAGAAAATAAGGACCCAATTTCCATCGTAAAAAATGGATTAGAATATTATAAATCTCAAGATTATGATGTAATTGTTATTGATACGGCAGGGAGACATAAAGAAGAATCTGGATTACTAGAAGAGATGAATGAAATACACAAGGTTACCAATCCGGACTTGGTTCTTTTAGTTATAGATGGAACTATCGGACAGCAAGCTTATAGTCAGGCAAAAGCTTTTCATGATTCAGCCCCTATAGGAGGAATAGTTATAACAAAATTAGATGGAACAGCCAAGGGTGGAGGTGCTATGGCTGCATCCGCAGTTACAGGAGCAAAAATCTTTTTTATAGGTACTGGCGAGCGTATCGACGATTTAGAATTATTCTCACCAACTCGGTTTGTTGGACGATTGCTGGGGATGGGTGACATCAAGGCCCTCTTAGATATGGCTAAGAAACTTGAGATTGAAGCAGATGAAACTCAAGCAAAGAGGCTTTTAGGGGGAAAAATGACAATAGAGGATTTTTATTCTCAGATGGAAAATGTTAATAAAATGGGATTTAGAAACGTTATAGAAAATCTACCTGGCTTATCTGGAATGGTAAAAGACGATCAATTAGATGTATTACAAGGAAAAATTGAAAAATGGAGATTTATAATCCAGTCAATGACAAAAGAGGAGAAAAAAGATCCCAATATTATCAATGATGCTAGAAGAAAGAGAATTTCTCGAGGTTCTGGAATTACAGAACATGAAGTAAAAGATATGATTAAACAATATAATAATTCAAAAACCATGATGAAACAAGCAAAAGGAAGACAAATGCATGGCATGTTGAGAAGATTTGGTTTTGGTTAAATAGTGGGTAAATCGAAATATATGATTTATTCAAACTTATTGAGTTTTGACTATCAACTATGTCATATGTGTCTGAAAAGAAATTTTCCTACTTTCAAACATTATTTTAAAATAAATAATATAAATTGCTTTATCTGCAAAGGCATTTTTAGTAAGATTAATGAAATTGTACATAAAATGTTCGAAATGATTCATTTTGAAGAAAATTATAGCTATCGCTCATTTACAATAGGAACTACACTACCATATTATATGTTTGATATAGAAGACTCGATTAGGTCACATTACAAAATAAAAGGTATAGAAGATATAAAATCATCTTTTAATTTTAAAATTAGGAACAAATTTAAATCTCTATCCAAAAAGAAACTAAACATCATCAATCCTGACATTAAAATTAATTTATCTATTTCTGATAACAATGATTATTCTATTAAGGTTTTATCTCGTTCTTTATATTTACTGGGTAGATATAATAAGAAAAAATTTATGGCTCAAAGAGAAAAAAACGTTTTAAAGAATAATCTAAATAATAATCATGATTCTATTATATCGAAAAATCAAACAATTCAAACAATAATACAAAAGACTTTATCAGATTGTATTAGATCAGATAGAATGGTTTTCTCGTGGTATGGTAGTGAAGATGATAATAGTCAAGTATTAGGAAAAGGACGCTTATTTTTGGTACAGCTAATTAATCCACGTAAAAGGACAATAAAAATGAACAAGGTTTTTATGAGGAATGGAATATCGTTCAAAATTATAGAAAAAAAAGATTACTTCGAAAATGTTAAAAGAAATTTTAGAATTAAAAATAAAATATTTATAAAAACATCTAATCCTATAAATAAAATTCACTTTATAAATTTAATGAAATTAAATAATTCTATTATAAGATACAGGTACAAGTCAAAAATATTCTCTAAAAAAATCTATCGTATTGGATTTAAAAAACTTGACTCATATCATTTGATAATTAATGTAGAATGTGATAGTGGTCTTTTCTTACGACAATTTATCGAAGGTCGAAACTTTATAAATCCAAATATTTCATTAGCACTTCAAAATCAATGTGAATGTTTAAAATTCGATATTATGGACATTTCACTTTCGTAATTTTTTTATACAAAAATAGGCAGTTTCTATTATTAATGGATGTTGACCCACTAGACAAAGTCAAATCGGCCAATTTTGACCATAAAATTTCTAATCACCTTTATAATCTGATAATAAAAAGATTTTCAATTGTGAAAGAAGGTATAAAACACATCGAAAGTATTACTAATATAAAATTTCCCTATTTTTATATAGAACCTAATCTAATTGTTTCATATTCACAAATTGAATTTTCAGAATATGGCATATTGTACGCGAGGACTATCCCAATTGTAGACATTGAAGGAAAATTGGATATTGTAGTTCAAATTAGTGCTCCTTTAATTGCTTATGGACAAAAAAGTTCTATCTTCGCGATTCTTGGTCACGAATTTTTACACTATCTACATTTTTTATCCAAGATAACTAGAATGGAAATCGTATCTGATGACCGGATTGATAGTATTTATCAAGGAATATATGAAGACATGACACATCTTCTTGATGCAAACATAGTATTTGGTAATGATAACACATTTGTGAGAAACATTATAAAGAAATTTGAATACGGCTTTAATGATATTAGTTTACAAAATAAAGTATTACAACAATGGATTAAGGAGGGCCTTCCTATCACAAAACTTACTATAAAAGATAATAATATCAAAATTCCGATAAAATCCATAATGAATTTTTCTATTAATTCGGATTTGAAAGAAAAATTAGCAATTCTAGACAACACTACTTATAGATAATAAATAGAGTTTTTAGATTATATTTTTTTTTTATTAAATTCAGTAAATCCACATTTGCCACAAGTTAGTCGGTCTTTATGAACAGCCATGAATACTCCCTTTCCGCATCTCGGACAATCTCTCTTGATACGTTCTATAGAATTACCATCTATTTTGTAGAACTTGTATACTTGAGAATCCTTCTCATTTTTTTTATCTGCCATTTATATCACTACTATTATTTAGCATCTGCCTTAGATGTTTGTTTGGCTTTCAATTTTGCAGCCTTTTCTTCATCAATTAGTTTCTTTCTATCTTCTTTTGATAATTTTCTAAGTATCCTATACTTTGGAAGATGTTTTTTAGCAATTTCATCATTTTCATAGATAAAAAGAGTAGCGGTAATGTTAGTTTTTCCTTTTTCGCCAGCTAATGAAATAGGAAATATTTTTTTTTCATCTTCATTAAAATTTTTGGCTATTATTTTGACTAACTCAATTTTACTAATTTTTCCGGCCGCACTCTTTAAGAAAATTTTTAATTCTCTCCTATTTAACAGGAGGTTTAATTTATCTTCTAATATAGTGAATTGGAAGCTCAATGTCGTATCATATTTTTATAAACTTATATAAGCATTTGCATTAGAGCAGAATTACTTTAGATTAAGACTAATTAACTTTTACCTAGTATGGTGCAGATTTTTTATTTATTTTGATTTTATACATGTAGATTTCCAAATAAAATTTTTATTTGAAGTTGGAGAAAAACCAAGTATTAAATTCTGTTTCTATTGTACTAGTTCATATTATCTACTAATACCAGGCAAATTCTGATCGTAAGTTCTTATCTGAGTAACAATTACTTTGTATTTGAATTCTTTTGCAGTAATATTTAAAAATACATGTTTGAATAAATAATTGCTAAGTAATATTGTATTTGTAGTTAGACTACCCCTTGGAATTTTTAACTCAGATCCAAATTCTTTTCGATTTCGGATAATCTCTCTTTATTTCCACAAAAAGTAATTAGCTCTTCTAATTTCTTTTTAGCTTTTCCTTCTCTAATTACTGAGCGAGAAATATCAATTCCTTCTTGAAGGTTTTTAGCGATTTCAGAAAGAACTAATACAGGTGAGGAATTCAAAGCTACGATATCTTCGATTTCTTTGTGAGCCAACCCATAAATAGATTTTAGAGTCATTTCTATTGACTCTTCCTTATTTTTAATAGTTATATTATTTACTGATGCAAACGGTATTCCAACATCAAGTGGATTTAGAGTAAAATTGCTGATTTCTCCTTTGTTAACATGAATTATCTCATTTATGCAAGTAGTCGATATTTCATCAATACCATCATTTGAATTAATAAGTATAAAATTTCTATTTAGTTTTTTTGTAACTTCTGAAAATTTATGTAATAATGAAGAATCATAAATTCCTATGATTTGGCCACTTAAGTTAACACAAGGATTACATAATGGTGCAGCAATATTAAAGATTGTTTTCATACCTATTTCCTTTCTTAATTTCGCAACGTTTTTTAATACAGGATGAAACAAGGGAGCAAACAAAAAACCTATACCCAATTCTTCAATACAACTAGATACAATATGTGGTGGATTGCTTAAGTTTAAACCAATATATTCCAAAAAATCCGCACTTCCGCATATACCAGAAACTGCTCGATTACCATGTTTTGCTATATTACAACCAGCAGAAGCAGCAACAATAGCAGATGCAGTACTAATGTTAAATGTTTTGATTTTAGAGCCTCCTGTACCGCAAATATCAAATAAATTATTTTTGACTTTCGGACGGATTTTTATAGAATGCTCCTTGATAATTTGAATCATTGCAAGTATTTCCACTCCTGTCTCACCTTTCACTGAAATCTCCTTGAGAATAGAAGTGGAATCATAGTCTTGAATTCTACCTTCAACTATATTTTTGAAAATCAGTATAGCTTCATTATATGTTAAATTTTTATTAGAAGAGATTTTATTTAATATGTCCCTAACATTAAGTTCTGTATTGATCATTTTTTTATAAATGAAATAAAATTGTTTAAGATTTTTAATCCTTCACCAGTTAATATTGATTCAGGATGAAATTGAACTCCTTTAATAGGATATTTTTTATGAGATATAGCCATAATCTCATTATCATCTAAGGAATTTGCTGTTATTTCTAGGCATTTAGGAAATGTTTTTTTATCTGCTATTAGAGAATGATAACGGGTAGCTAGAAAAGGGTTTTTGACATCTTCAAATAAGGGATCGAACTTATAATAAATTTCACTTGTTTTGCCATGCCTGGTGATACCTGCATTTGTGATTTTCCCACCGAATGCTGATACTATTCCTTGGTGTCCTAAGCATATACCTAAAAGTGGGATTTCTTTTCCTAAGATCTTTATAATATTATTGCAAATTCCAAAGTATTTCTTATCTTCTGGATTTCCAGGTCCTGGTGATATTATTATTGCATCTATACCCAACTTTTTTATTTTACTAAGAGTAATATTGTCATTTCTGTAAACGTAAGTTGTAATATTATGTTGCCCAAGTGATTGTGCAATGTTATAAACAAAAGAATCATAATTATCAATAATCAAAATCTTCATTTAGATTAGAAATTATTAATAGGTACAGTCCATTTAAACATTTCAAATTATTAAAAGTCAAAATAAAAATATATTATACTTTTAATGGAATAAATTAAGAAGATTTTAGTGGTTGAAATGATTAAATTATTCATTAATGGTTATGGTAATATCGGAAGAAGACTAGCTACAGCATTTGATTTAGACAGAGAAATAGATTTGGTTGGTATAGCGAAATATAAACCTGATGAAAGAGCAAAAGAAGCAATATCCAAAGGATATAAAGTTTTTATTCCACGATCTATGGAACAAGAATTCAAAAATAATAAATTGGAGTTTACTGGTTTTCTTGAAGATGCTATCCAAAAGAGTGATATTGTAATAGATGCATCAAAGGAAGGCTTGGGATACGAAAATAAACAAAAATTTTATTTACCCATGAAAAAAATGGCTATATTTCAAGGTGGAGAAGATAGAGAAGGTAAATATTCTGTTGCTGATATTATTCACAATTCTAGAGTTAATTATAACAAAGTAGTGGGAAAGTCTTACGTTATTCAGGGGAGTTGTAACGTCTCTGGAATGGGAAGAGTAATCCAACCTTTAATTGATCACTTTGGTGATAGAATTAGTAGATACGATGTCACATTGATTAGACGATGGGCAGATTTAGAAGATTTAAATGATGTAAAGGATTCCATACAATGGGATAAGAATCCTCATCATCAAGACGATGTGAAAGATTTTATACCTAACATAAAACTCTTTGTAGATGCCTATAAGGTCCCATCAAGAATGATGCATTTACATCAAATGTCAATAAGATTTAAAGATAAAGCACCTAGTAAAAACGAAGTCTTGGAGATTTTCGAAAATGAATTTGGTATATCAATTTTAAATTCTGCAAAGGGAACCGCAGATATAAGAAAAAAGGCTCTCGAGATGGGATTTCTTCATGGGGATACTAACATGGTTCATATTCACCAAGAAGTGATGAGAAGCCAAGATGATATCCTAAAAATTTCCTATTCTGATGATCAAACAGGAATGGTGATTCCTGAAAACCATCTTCTGGTTCAGTCTCTCCTTTTCAAAAGACCTAGGAAAAAAGCTCTTTTGCATACTGATAAGATTTTTGAACTAAGTAAAAAGAAGAAAGTATTAGAAGAAGAATTTAAATAATTTTTTTGAATAATGGTCATTGATTATTGTAATTCTTTTTTTTCTATCTATGTTAGATCGAATTACATTATTTTAGTCAACTCATTATGAATTAGTCTTCTTCACACTCACCTTTTGAATGTTAAAAATGACCCATCTTAAATATTGAGATAGATAGTGAATATTGACTATGAGAAAAAATTAAGAAGAGAAATCTATACTATTTTCGTAATACGTCGACTTGGCCACTATGAAGCCAATCCTTAAGTTCTTCATGAGAGGGTTTAGCATCATGTTTCCCTGCTAAATGAAGATGTAAAAGTACATAGTTTATCTGGTTCAATAAAGGTTTATTATTTTCATCCCCTTGTCTAGCTTTTTGCTTTAAATCTGCAGGTACTGAATTCCACCACTCATTGAAATTTCTTTTTCCATTTTGACTTATATTTGATCCAAAACCTTTTGGCAATGTCATAATATTTTATCAAGATATCAACTATATTTTAAACTTATTGATTGTAAAAAAAATTAAGTTAAATATTTAGCAGTTATATTAATTACACAGCAGTAAAAATAGTTTCAATAAATTAGTGGAAAATATCTTTTACCATGCAGAGAGTAATAAAATTAAATTATTCAGAACCTTTAATTAAAGGAAACCATGACGTTTAAAAGAATTACCTTGGGAGAATTAAGAAAGGATTATGTCATGGATAAATTTGTAATCTATCCAAGTAATTTAGATGAAATAAAAAAAGATAATTCTTCAAACACAATTTGTCCATATTGTCCAGGCAACGAAAATTCTACACCTTCTGCAATAGTGTCACTAGTCATTAAAAGCGGAATTCTCCAGCGATTATCTGACTCTGAAGGAAACATAGTTAAAGATTGGAGTGTAAGAGTCTTCAATAGTAATACTCCTATCATAGTTCAAAGTAATTCCACTCTATATACTGATAAGCCTCTATATAGTGAACCAGCTTATGGCTATCATCAGATTCTAGTAGCAACACCCAATCACAGTGATAGCTTCTCCAAAATCTCAGTGGAGCAATGGTGTAATGTTCTTTTAGTTTTACAGGATAGAATAAGATGGCTATATTCTCAGAAAAAAGTTACTTATGTTTCTGTATACATAAATAATGGAAATAAGTGTGGAACAAAAATTGATCATCCTCATATTGACATTGTTACTTTTTCTGAAGTTCCTCCTTTTATTGAATCCAAGGCATTACTCTCACATCGATATGTTAATGAAAATGGAAATTGTCCTTCATGTATTGCGATTTCTACCGAACTAGATGGACCTAGACAAATTCTTGCGACAGATAATTTTATTGCATTTTGTCCATGGGCTTCGATTTATCCTTATGAGTTTGCAATTTATCCAAAAAAACATTCTACAACTTTAACAAAAATATCTCAGAAAGAAATATTTGACCTCGCTATGATTTTAAGATCTACTCTAGGAGGTATGTCGCAAGTATTAAACAATCCGTCTTTTAATCTAATTTTTCAGCTCTCACCAGAAAAGAAGAATAGCAGACAATTTCATTGGCATATTGAAATTTATCCACATATTAATGATCTTACTGGATTAGAAAAAGGGTTTGGTGTTTTCGTAAATAGTATTCTACCAGAAACAGCAGCCTTGAAATTGGGTGCAGCAGCACGAAAAGAAATTGCAAAGATAGTCGGAGTTGAATAGGTATATTAAAAAATAGATTGGGCCTCGAAAGTTGGTTGTCAATAGCATCTCTAGGATTAGCAATAATGTTTGTTTTGTTACTTCTTTCTTTTTATAATTTTTTAATCGGTAGTGAAGGAAAAGGACCCGAAAGGTTTGTAGATGTTCTTGGCGTGGTTATTAAAGCACTATCGATTTCTGGTGCTCCTTCCATTATCTTAGCTGGGATATCATTTGGTTTATCAAAAAACTATGGTAATAGATTGAGTGGAATACTCTTGTCGTTTACTGGAATCGTTTTAATCATAGGAATGGTGGTTTCTCTTTCGCTAAGTTCTAAAGTAAATAGTGAATTTTTTCATCCTATTCTTCTCATAGTTCCTTATACTTTTATACTTGGGGGAATAGCAATACTTATTATTGGATCTATTCTTTATTTAAAAACTAACAAAGGAATTAAAAACAGGGAGATTTAATTGAGGACTACAAATATCGAAAAGATTGAGATATCGAAACAAAATTTACCTATCAACATAAACAGTACATTATTAAGAGATATTTTTAATACAGCAAAATTAGAAAATAGTCCAATACTTTCGGTAGTTATCGGTACTAAGCCAGATTTTTATAAACAAGCTCCCTTAGTTGTTGAGGCAAAAAGAGAAAAACTTCCCGTATTTGTTATAGATACCGGTCAGCATTTTGATGATATTTTAGGTTTTGGAATTAAGGAATTTAAATTAGAGGAATCAGTTGGTTGTGACTTGCAGATAAGAGGGGATCTTATGGAAAAAGCCAGTGAATTGATCCTTAAATTTGGCTCTTTTGGGAGATTTTGTAAAGAAGAATTTGGATCTACCTCAAAATTGCTTCCAGTGGTTCATGGCGACACTTTAGTTGCAGGAATAGCTCCATTGGCTTGGGTTTTTGGAATGGGCCAAAAGGTAGCTCAAAACGAGGCGGGATTAAGATCAATGAGCCCTGAAATTATGAAAAAATTAAAAATTACACAAGAACCCACATTAGATCTCATAGAAAAATATATTCAAGAACAATTTGATGGAAAGTGGTTTATCGCACGAGAAGAACCATTTCCAGAACAAATAGATACTTGGATTTGCTCTGCTGGAACACAGTATTTTTTTGCTCCTACTCAATTGAATAAAGATAATCTTGTTAAAGAAGGTTACCCGGATGAATTTGTACACGTTGTTGGTAATTCAGTGGTAGATGCGATATATTTAAAAAGGAAACAAAAAGTATCACAAAGTATTTTTGAATTATATCCTGAATTAGAAAAAGGAAAATGGATAAGAATGGATATACATCGAAGGGAAAATCTAACTGAACATCGGTTTAAGTCTATCATCCATGGACTAGTTAATATTGTAAAATATTCAGAGCACAAGGTTGTATTAGTTATGCTCAACGCTACAAAGTCGGCATTGAAATTTTATGGTCTCGAAGAAAAGGTTAGATTACTAGCAGAAGAATTTCCTCAAAAATTCTTAATTACTCCTTTATGGAAAGAATATGGGCAAGTAATAGAGTTCTTAGATAGCGGAAGATGTTGGGCTGAGATGACAGATTCCGGTTCTATGCAAGAGGAATTATTATATTTTAAAAATGTATTATCTCTTACTATAAGGTTAAACACCGATAGACCTGAAACTATTTTTGATGCTAAAAGTAACTTACTGATTCCTCCAATAAATTCTGAATGGATAACCTCAATGGTGAATCATTTGTATGATAAATTTGAAGATTTTGGAATAAAGTCAAAGAATAAAAAGGAAATTTATGGTGAACCAGGGCAGGTCTCTAAAACAATTGCCAAAATAATTAAGAAACAATTTGAAGATAAGAATACAAGTTTTTATCCTTGGTTTCATCAAAGAATAAATTTATGGAAAGAAGATAATGATCTACAATATATGTAGATACTGCATAAAAGATTAAATAATGGATTTATTTCCAGATGTCTTCTCCTTTGCTTAGATAATCACATTAGAATTATAATGATTAATAAAATTTTATTATAATTGTATTTACCTCCTTAACTATTCATTTACCTAAAATTTAACTATCTATTTTCAATATTTGTATCAAGATTAATTTTAACTATTATTAGATAAATTAATTAATGTGAAAATTGATAAAATAAAGAGGTCCTCTTTTGTCAAATGGTAATAATGGAGAGAATCTATCCATAAGAGATTTAATCACTAGACAAAATAAGAGTTTTAACTGTATAATTGTACTATGTATCGATCGAGATGATGACATAGGATCTAAAGGAGGAATTGATACTCCTGTAATTGGGAGGGATTCCTGCATCAATGCTGGTATTCGTTTAGCCATTGAAGATCCTGAAGATTCTGATGCGAATGCCATATTTGCAGCCGTAAAAACTTATGAGGATCTCTTGAAAAGAGGCTATAATGTGGAAGTTGCACTCGTTGCGGGACGTTATAATAGGGGAGTGGAAGGAGACGAAAAAATCGGTTCTGAAATAAAGTATATTGTGGATAAATTAAAAGCTGACGCTTCTGTAATTGTTTCTGACGGTGAAGATGATGAGACTGTGGTTCCCGTAATTCAATCTATGGTGCCAATAATATCTGTACAACGAATAGTGATTAAACATAGTAGAAGTGTCGAGTACTCTTATGCAATATTTGCTAAATATATCAAAATGTTGGTTTATGATTCTAGATATTCAAAATTCTTCCTTGGAGTTCCAGGTGCATTATTGGTAGCAAGTGGAATATCTACTATTTTTGGATTGACAAGGGAAGCCATTGCCTTGGTTCTAAGCATTTTAGGTTGCGCGTTTATCATACGTGCATTTGACATCGATAAATCAATAAGTGCACTTGGTAAGCCAACTCCTACAAGTTTTATAAGGATCTTTTCTTTGGTTTCAGGATTATTAATAATAGTAGTATCTATAGTGAATGGTCTTTCCCATATACCAGAGGGAATCGTTAGGGAAGACATGACGAATTTTCAAATTGTTACCAACAAAGAGATAGTTGGAAGTTTTATTAGAGGTACTATTTTGCTATTGTGGATTGGCATTGGAACCATATTATCTGGTACTTTATTAAGTAATTGGTTTAGGGGAAGTATCAAAACTATGTCGGATATTTTACGACTTGTCATATTGATTTTATTATACTACCCACTCTTACAATTTACGTCAGTACTGACTGAAGGAGCAAGTCCTTTTAACCTTATTTCTTCATTACTAATTGGATTAGCTACAACATTGGTTGCAGCCACATTTCTATATCAATATTATAGAAATAGAAAAGGCGGAGAATCCCTTAAGAATTAGTATTCGAGAAAATAAAATAAATAAGTATTAAACACTTTATGATTTAAAGAAAAATATTAAATGAAAATGATAAATTTTTCTAGTCAAGTTTTGTTTGAATTACTATTTAGGTTATCGGGGTTTTATAAAATTTATGAACGATGGTTGGAGTCTCAGATATCCAGAGATCCCTTACCACAGCATGTTGCTATTATCTTAGACGGAAATAGGAGATGGGCTAAATACCATTTTTTTGGAATTGACAAAGCTCACTATATAGGTGCGGAGAAAGCAGAAGAATTGTTAAACTGGATATATGATTTAGAAATAAAAATTACTACTGTTTATGTACTTTCAAACGAAAACCTCGAAAGAGAAAATGAGGAGTTAACTAATATTTACGAATTACTGAGTAAAAAATTAACAAAACTAAGAGATGATAACCGCATTCATAAAAGAAAGATGAAAATTAAAGCTATAGGTAATATAGAATTATTACCTAAAAAATTACAACAAATACTAAAAATCTTAGAAGAAGAAACTTCCTCTTACAATTCAATGTTTTTAAATATAGCTGTGGCGTATGGTGGACAACAAGAATTAGTAGATGCTATTAAAAAAATAGCTTCTTTGGTTAGTGCGGGCACATTAAAAGTTAATGATATTAATAAAAAGATCATTGAATCATGTCTCTATACTTCTCATCTTCCACAATCGGATCCAGACTTAATTCTTCGAACTTCTGGAGAAAAAAGATTAAGTGGTTTTTTACTTTGGCAAAGTGCTTATAGCGAATTGGTATTTATGGATGTTTTTTGGCCAGAGTTCAGGAAGATTGATTTTATGCGTGCTATAAGGACTTACCAAAATCGTATAAGGAGATTTGGAAAATAAAGTAATAACTAAAAATAACGTATTAATTCTCTAATTATCAAATGCATGAACATGGTTTTTATGATCCTCATTTGAAAAAATGGTATTGTAGCTACTTTATGGATGAAGAGGAATGGTTGAATATACATGATTATTTACCTACTCAATTTGTCGAACAATTCTCTCCTACTGAAGATTCAGAATAATGGCATACTGTAGTCTGAATTTTGGATGGTGATTTTGTGACAACCGAATTTTCTTGTGGAGCATTAGTCTATTGTATTGATAATCAACAAATGATATTTCTTCTATTACATTATTTCAGTGGGCATTGGGATTTTCCAAAAGGAAATAAAGAAAGAGGGGAAAATCATATTGACACTATCAGAAGAGAAATTAAAGAAGAGACTGGTATTACCGATCTTACTTTTATCGATGGTTTTCAGAAAGAGATATCATATAAATATACACGTGAGAATCAGTTGATCTCCAAAAAAGTACTATATCGTTTAGCGAGAACATATTCAAAAGATATTGTATTGTCATCAGAGCATACGAATTTCGAATGGGATCCTTATGAAATAGCTTTAAAAAAGCTTACATATAAAAAGTCTAAGGAAATCCTCACTGAGGGCTATAAATTTTTAAAAAATTTATAATTTCTAGTATTGAAAATATAATGATCTTGTATTTGAATAAGAAATATTTATTTGAGGTTAAAGAGCAAATCTTATATTGTTTTTAAATGCTAACCATTACAATATATTTATAAAAGATCTTCAACTTTCCAATGTAGAAACTCAAATATTTTTACTTATAATAAGCCAAGGTATGTTGAAGATAGACCAGATTTCAATAGAGTTGAATTTAGATAAATCACTTTGTAGAGAAATTATAGAATCATTAATTAAGAAAAATATGATTATTGAATTTTCAAAAAATTTATACGAATCCTTTCATCCTAGATTTGCTATAATTAATAGATATAAAAGATTGTGTTTGGAAAAGGATGTGCCTTGGAGAAAAAATGCCATGATTGATAATCTTGCAATAATACTCGAACAACCATTTGAGGCTGCAAGAACTAAATAAGGAAAAATAAAAATGTAATTTTCTATGATTGAAAATGATAATAAAGCGAATGACAAGATCGTTTATTTTGGTGTCATTAATATAAATGAGAAAGGTAAAAATATAGGCGCAATTGATGTCTGGAGGAGCGTTATCACAAAGGAACTTTTCTGTGAAGAAAAAAGGTTAGGAATTTTAGATATAGCAGAGGATATTGGTATGCCAAAAATAGAAAAAGGAAAAAAGTGGGCCGTTGCTGTTAACAGAAATCGTTTTGGTAAAGACAGATGGAAACTAATTAAAATTTTGGAAGAAGGAATATTGAAATTCTTTGATACAGATGATGAGACAATTATTAATACAAATGTAAAAAATTACCAGATAATTGATAATGATTGGTGGAATTTTCTTGTTGAAAACAATATAAATCGGAGCATCGAAATTACAAAAGAGTTATAAACCATGTACGGATTTGGAGATAATGATAATCTTAAAGTCGAGGTCTTTATAAATAATTCTTCAGGAGGAGAAGTTGCAAGTAAATTGACTGGGTATTTTATTGTTAAAAATCAAAGTTTCAGATTCTCGGCTATTGCATTTGGAAGGATTGGAGGACATAATATCAGCTTAAAATTATCTACTTTGTCCATTAACAAATTAAAAAAAATGGAAATTGATCCAGAAAAACTGCAATTGACTATACAGAGAAAGTTAATTGAAGGAGATGTTAATCTTCCTCCCAATATGAAATTACCTAAATAAATATTCAAATATCTTCTTAAGGAAAATTATAATGTTACTGATAATCATTCTATAATTGTTCTCTCTTATAGTAAAAAAATTATATTCGTACAGAGATTGATTAAACTAATGCGTTCTCTAACGAGTTCGAACAATTACATAAATTTCTGTCTTCTTTTATTTTGGGAATAATTGTTAGTAACAATTTTTTAGTTTTATCAACATTTTTATTTAATGTTTCAATTATTTCCTTTGAATTTACAGAAACTTCAGCCCAAACGTCATAATCAGTTACTGTAGATATGGACACATAACACATTTCCATTTCTTTGGCTAATATACATTCTGGAATTAAAGTCATTCCTATTATGTCAGCTTTAAGTAATGTTCTATAGTAATTAGATTCAGCTTTAGTAGAAAATCTAGGACCCTCTATACAAATATATGTTCCTAAGGGATGAAACTTAAAGTCTAAATTTCTTAAATCTCTTATAATAGTTTCTCTTAAATTAGGACAAAATGGATCAGATTGAGAAATATGGCAAACTACTGGACCATCATAAAAAGTATAGTCCCTTTTTTTTGTAAAATCTATATACTGATCAGGTAATACTATATCTCCTGGCCTATATTGGGATTTCAGACTTCCTACAGCCGATGGTGCAAGGATTACTTTAACACCGAGTTCATTCAAAGCCCAAATATTTGCTCGATAATTAACTTTGTGAGGAGGAAGTCTATGATTTTTTCCATGGCGAGGAATGAATGCTATTTTTTTCTCATTATATGTACAAATAGTTATTCTATCTGATGTTTCTCCATACGGAGTATTCACTTTAATTTCATCTATTATATTAAAAATATTAGAGTCATAGATACCGGTTCCACCAATAATACCTATTGTTGATCTATATTTTAAATTTTTAATCATAATATTTCACCAATGAACGAACGTCGTACCCTTTATTTCTTAATATTTCTGCGCCTTTTAGATAAACCAATTCTATAATAACTGCAAAACCAAAAACCGTACCTCCCATTTCCTCGATTAATTCAGCAGTTGCAATAGCAGTGCCACCTGTAGCAATTAAGTCATCAGCAATTAGAATATTTTGACCTTTTTGTATTGCCTCCTCCTGTATTTCAATTATTGAACTGCCGTATTCAATATTATATTTTTTTTTTATTGTTTTACCAGGAAGCTTTCCAACTTTTCTCACAAGTATCATCCCCTTGTTAAAATTTTTCGCTAATAATGATGCCACAGTAAATCCTCTAGATTCGATCCCTGCTATATAATCAATTTTTGACAGTTCTTCTTGATGAATAAATTGTTTAGCTATTACTTGTATTGCAGCAGGGTTCCTAAACAATGGATTTACATCTCTGAAAATAACCCCCTTTTTGGGAAAATCATTAAATTTTTTGATTAAAGATTTCCAATCTATGTTATGATCAGACAACATCAGAGAACTTACCTTAGCATATAAAAAACTTGCTCTATCTTTCAAAATATCGTAGTAACCTATTCTCTTTCATGTGTAATACCTCAAAATTCTTAATATCATTAGAATACATTAGCAAAGGTTAGTATCTAATTTGCCAATTTATATAATTTTAATAATGTTCTATTTTTAATGCTAAAATTTTTTTGTAAATATTTTGTTCATAGAAGAGATTACTATATCGAAAATCCTATATCTTGCAGTAAAATTTAGCTATTATTAACAATAACCTAAGTTATTGGATGATTAACATCTTATAATTTCCATAAGGTAAATTCTATTTTTGCGGATTTGATATAAGCATTATTTTTGTTTAAATCATTCAAAATAGAATGCTGTAAATTTGCTTCGATGAAAATTGTATTCATAAGGTTGCTATTACTCAAATCTGAATATTGTAAATTTGCCCACATAAAATTAGATCGATTCATATTACAATTTCTTAATTTACATGCCTTCATTTCGGCATACATGAATATGGCATCTGTGAGATCAGAGTTATCAAAAGTTGAGTTATTAAGCTCAGCTTGAACTAGATTGGTTTTTTTCAAAATACAATTAGAAAAATTAGTTTTATTACAAATTGCTCCATTTAGAAAAGCGAAGGAAAGATTTTTACCAGAAAGTTCTTGGTTAGATAAATTGGGTTTAAAGATCAAATTTTTCATTCGAAATTTATTAAATTCAGTAATTTGTTCACCATAAAGGAGTTCCATTCCTTCTTCATTTAAATTACTCATTGAATAAAAAATAAACTAAGGATATATCAATATTACATATTATCAAATAATATTGATTTTTTTCTAATTCTTTATTTCGAAATGATTACCTATTCATGAAATAGATAACATTTTTAGTAGGAACTCATAAATAAAATAGGCGTGAACCTTTCTAATACTACTAATAACATACCGCCTAGGATAATGGTTGTTGATGATGAAAGAGATATTTTATCTATTGTAAAAAGGGGACTTGAATCAAAGAACCGCTTTCAAGTAGAAACGTTCATTGATGCAGAATCAGCTTTGGAATCTCTGAAGGAAAATTCAGGTGATTATTATGATTTGGTTCTTACAGATATTAGAATGCCTAAGATTAATGGATTCGAATTATATAGACGAATTAAGGAAAGTAATCCTCATATGAAAATAGTATTTATAACTGCCTTTGAAATAAATAAGGACGAATTTAGTAAAGTTATTCCTTCTGTAGATGTTATCGACTTTATAAGTAAGCCTGTTAGCATGTCTACTTTAATTACTAAATTAAATTCGATTTTGAATCATAGTAACTGAGGTTTTAAGAATTAGTAGTCAGGGTTTACTATTTAGTATTATTAATCTGTAATCAATCAATTCCAACGATAGGTAATGCCTTTTTCTGCGGAAAATTAAAACTGTTATCGTCTACCTCTTCTTTTGTAACTTTTTCAAATTCTAATGTTATTTCGACAGGAATTGAAAACTTTAAACTAATCTCGTTTGCTAATTGACCGATATTATAAGAGTCATTAATTACTTTTGACCCCTCAAGAAATACTCTTGATTGCCTACGTAAAATTTTCCCACTAAATTTTGCTACTAGATAATTTGTTAACTCTTTAATTATGTTTTCTGGGATCTCATTATAATAAAAACAAATTCCATGGACAGGCTCTTTATCGAAAGGAGTTCCATATTTGTACCAGAAAATCCCAAAATGCTCATGTTGTCCATATAGACACTTTATCTCCCAATGGTTTACTTTATCAATAGGGTATCTTGCATTTAAAATTTCAGATATAGTAAGGTGCCAATATCTTATACGCATGAAAAGATCTAATGTTTACGAATATATAACTTATGAAAGATTAATATGAAGATTAAGATTAAAAATTCAAGACCAAATTAACTGTGAAAAGTAATTACAATAAAAATTACGAGAGGTTAGGCTTAATAGAAGAAATGGAAAAAGAATTTAACAATAAAAATATTCACTTTTTTAGTAAATTATCGTTCCATCATGATCCTGTTATTCGAACTCGGGCTATTTGTATTATAGCGGACCTTGGCGGAGAGGATGCAGTTGAAACCATAGGTAAAGCATTAAAGGAAGATGTTGATGAATTAGTAAGACACGAGGCTGCTTTTTCACTAGGACAGTTAGGATTTACTAGTGCAATAAAGCCATTATCTGATGCAGTAGAGAAAGATCCGAGTATTTTTGTTCGACATGAAGCTGCTATTGCTTTGGGTGTGATAGGCTCAGAGGATGCAAGATCTATATTGTTGTCCGCATTAAATGATCCCAGTGAAGAAGTAAAAAAGTCCGCTATTGTTGCTTTATCGAACTTAGATTACATATTTAATTACAAAAAAATAAACAAATTTACTAGAATGACTGGAGGATAATCGATAGCCAATCAAGTTATAATATTGTCTAATCTATTTAATTTAATTGCTTCTTTAATTTCTCTACTTATTCGTCTTCCCATACTCATAGGTTCATTATATAAAAGATCTGAATACGGTGATCCATTGATAAAGAGATTAGTACCGGCTACTATTCGAGCAGAAAATTCAAATATAACAAATTTACCATTTTTGTCATACACTCCTTCTAAACAGAAAGGACCAGGGATTCCAGGAGCAACTAATTCCTTTGTTTTTTCAACAAAATTTTCAGCCATTGAAAATACTTCTTGTAATAGTGACTCTCGAAGAACCAGCGGGAAATTACCAATAACATTATAAGAAGGCTCAAGATTTAGTTTAATTTGAATATTAGACGGTATTCTCCCAATGCCATCAATGTCACTTTCATATCGTCTATCGATACCTAATAATTCGACTTCGTCTTTTAAAGGAGAATAAAAAAACTGTAAAAATATCGGTACACCTAATACGTATTCTTGAATATATAACTCTTTTTCAGATTTTATTACTTTTTGATCAATTAACTTTTGACATCCTTCATCAAAACTTTGTTCGTTCCAAGCAAGAAAATAGCCTTTACCACCTGCAGCACCATGTAACTTAACTATACATAAATTTTTAATTTCATTTTTTTTATTAATTTGTAGGGGTATATTAAAATGGGAATCATTCATTAATTTTTGTTTTAATACTCTATCAGCTTCCCATCTTAAAATCCATTTGTTTCCAAATATCGGTATATTGATTTTTTCTAACTCATCAAATTTTAGGTTTGATATTAATGTACCATGTGGAATTAGAAGGATTCTTTTATCTATTAGTTCATTTTGAATCTCTTTGCTTAATAAATCTCTAAAAGTATCTATAAAATATAATTCATCGATAAAATTAAACCTTTGATATAGACTTGCCCTTTTTTTTTCGCATATTAACAATGTCTTAAAACCTTCATCTTTTGCACCTTTTAGCACTTGTAATGAACAATGAGACCCAAGTGTGCTAATAATGTGCTCTTTTATATCTAATACATTTGACAATATTTTCAAATGTTAAGTAGGGTGATAAATTATTTATGATCTCTTAACTTCCAATCTCTAATATAATTTAAAAAAAAACAAATATTGCCTTATATTTTAGAAATTGATGATAACTAAAAAAAACATAGAAAAAATCAATATTAATGAAGATGTATTATTGGATAATAATATTTCACAATTACTATTAAGCTTGGATCTTAGAATTCGATCTGGTGAACTTAAAATCGCAATATATGGTTTGGGTCATGTTGGCTCGCCTCTAGCTGCAGCCTGGTTGCGTGCAGGTGCTCATGTAATAGGCGTTGATAAGTCCAAGGAGATTTTACAATATGCCAGAGAAGGAAAAACTCATATCCCTGAACCTGGAGTAAACGAAGCATTTGAAAAGGGGATTATCAATAAGAAATTATGTATTTATGATGATTTAGTTGAAGCATCTACGGATTCTTTCCTTAAGATGATATGCGTCCCTGTTCTGGCTGCTGATGGAACAGCTGATTTGTCTGCTGTAAAGAATGTAGCAGTAGCAATAGGAAAAGGATTGAAAAAAAACGATGTGGTAGCCCTTAATCCAAGTGTCCCTCCTGGTACAACTGAGGATGTGGTTATTCCTATATTACAAAAACAAAGTGGATTTACAATAGAACATGATTTTTATGTAGTTTATAATCCCGAACGCATTTATGAAGGAAGAGCAATAGAAGATATCGAACAAAGGTATCCAGGGGTTGTTGCTGGATCAGGAAAAAAAAGTTTAGAAATTAGTAAAAAGGTTTTTTCTTTTATCTATCAAAAAGGTATAATAGCTATGAGTAATATCAAATCAGCAGAAACTGAAAAACTCTTTGAAGGAGTATATAGAGATGTAAATATTGCATTAGCAAATGAATTAGCTATATTTTCTGAACGTCTAGGAATAAATTTTTGGGAAGTACGTAACGCTGCAAATTCTCAGCCTTTTTGTCATATTCACAAGCCAGGAATTGGAGTTGGTGGCGCCTGTATTCCAGTATATCCACAATTTATTCTAAAAACTGCCAAAGTACTTAAAGTAGACTGCAAACTAACTAGATCAGGTAGATTACTTAATAATTCAATGCCCAAATATTGTGTTAGACAAGCACTAAAACTGATCAAGCCAAAAAAGTACAAAGACTTGAGAATAACATTATTAGGTCTAGCATTTAGAGGAGGAGTTTCAGATACCCGATTATCTCCAACATATGAAGTTATTAAAGAATTACAGAAACTGAAAGTTAAAGAAATTATAGTTCATGATCCTCTTGTTAAAAAAGATGATCATTTCTCTAAATATTCAAATACTTTCCTAACTAATGATCTTGATGTCGCATTAAAGGGAGCTGATTTAATTATGGTTATTGCTGATCATGAAGAGTATAAAAATCTGAACCGTAATAACATAGAAAAAAGTGTATTATATGATGGAAGGGGCATTATTATGGAAGATAAATTGAGAGGAGTCAACCATGCTATGATAGGTAATATAAATTAGCGCTCTAATTCAATAGCTTCTAATTCAACCAATTATATTATCTTTGAAATTCTAAAACTATTGAATAAAGTGGATAAATCACCTTCTAGGCTTCTAACTGTTGAATGGAAGAATAATTCTCTTGTTTTGATTGACCAAACAAAACTACCAACAAAACTATGTTACGTTAGGTGTAGGAGTTACATTGAAGTTGCAGATGCTATAAAAAAACTTGTTGTTAGAGGCGCTCCTGCAATTGGAGTTACTGCGGCATTTGGATTAGCCATGGCAGCAATTAATAGTAAAACAACTAATTGGAAAGTTTTTTTTAAGGAACTAGCTAAAGCGTATGATGTAATACGATCAACGCGTCCAACTGCTGTTAACCTCCAATGGGCTCTAGATAGACTCATGCAAAAAATCATAAATCTCAGGGATATCTCTCTAATAAAAAAAGTTATCCTCGAAGAAGCTATTCTAATGGCTAAAGAGGACATAGCAACCAACAAATCAATGGGAATAAAGGGCGCTCATTTATTTGCAGATGGTGATACTATCATGACTCATTGTAATGCTGGTTCACTAGCAACAGTTGGTTATGGAACTGCATTAGGAGTGATAAGAGCTGTGAAGGAATCAGGTAAAAAAATTAGTGTTATTGCCACTGAAACCAGACCAGTAATGCAAGGGTCTAGATTAACAGCTTTTGAGCTTAAACATGAAAATATAGATGTTAATCTAATTCCTGACACTGCTGTTGGACACATAATGGCCAGAGGAATTGTTAAACATGTCGTAGTAGGAGCAGACAGAATACTACGTACTGGTCATGTTTTTAACAAAATTGGTACATATCAATTAGCTGTATTAGCAAAAACACATCATATTCCATTTTATGTGGTTGCTCCTTCTTCTACCTTCGACTTGAAAAACAATCCAAAAGACATAATTATTGAAGAACGTTCAAAGGATGAAGTTATTAGAATTGGTAAAAAAATACTCGCTCCTAAAAACATTGGAGTCATTAATCCAGCATTCGATATGACTCCTCCCAAACTAATTACAAAAATAATAACTGAGAAAGGGATTGTTTCACCTCCTTACACAAAAAGCATTAAAAAATTAATGGAATGATTATTATTTTTATCTTTATAAGGAAAGGAGGGTTAATTCATTAATAACATTTTTATCATCTTTTTCCTTATCTTTTAATATAAAATGTCAAAAGAATCAATAACGAAGGATCAAGTTTATCTTCAGTTAAAAAAATGTATGGATCCTGAAATTCCTGTAAATGTCGTTGATCTGGGACTTATCTATGGTGTAGAAATTAAGGAAGAAAAGGATGTTAATATTAAAATGACAATGACAACTCGAGGATGTCCTTTACATAATACTATGGTTAATGATGTAAAAAAATATGTCAGTAAAATCAATGGAATTGGTACTATTAATGTTGATATTGTATGGGATCCGCCTTGGTCTATCGATAAAATGGATCCTAAAGCTAGAGAATCGTTAGGATTTGGAAAACCCAAACTACGATTTCAGATAGATTATGAGAAAGCCCTCCCAAAAAAAATAGGCTCTTTCATAAAATCAGAAGACGGTTCGTTAATCCTACTGAATAAGGATGAAAAAAGTTTTATGGTTAATGATGCAATAGTTCAATTTTGGGAATCTTGTGATGGAACAAAAACTATAAATCAACTTACTGATTATTTTTCTGAAAAATTAGGAATACCTCGACAACAAGTAGAACAAGAAATGGTTCAACTTTTAGAGCAATTATTTGATTCACATCTCATTGAAGTATAAATTTTGTTTTATACTAAAGATACCACTTTCTATCTTGTATCTTTATGTCTTAATCTCATATGATTTTCTAAACAATTTGTAGAGCAAAATATATGCAAACAATCTTGATGTAGGCATGGAATAGGTTCCAACTCATTAAAGATTCTATTACAATAGACACAAATGGATTCTAATTGAGGAAACTTTTTAGATAAAAGATAAGGTGAACAATTTCGCTTTTCTTTAAACCAAATTATTTCGAGCGCTAATTTTTCTGAATATGTTCTTATAATATCATAGGCTTCATAATACCCTTGAGCATAAAATTGACGAATTATTACTCTTGGAATTACACTAATTGTATTATTGTGGTTCTTAAATGAGACGAGCCATTTTTCTGAAGGTATAACTTCCTTCTCGAATTTATTATCAGATTTATTTTTTATTTTTTTTTTAGTTTCCATTGATAATAATAATAATTATGGCTTTAGAGTCTTTTCAAAAAAACTTTTTAGCTCTTTGATTTGGATACGTTTTTGCTCCATGGTATCTCTATATCGAATAGTTACAGTGCTATCCTTAACTGTATCATAATCAACTGTTATTGCAAATGGAACCCCAATTTCTTCTAATCTTCGATATCTTCTTCCGATAGATCCAGATCCATCATAATACATATCAAAATCTTTTTTCAGATCGTAGTAAATATTTTTTGCGATTTCTTCTAATTCTGGTTTTTTTACTAATGGAAGAATTGCCGCCAAAAGGGGTGCAAGATAAGGTTTTAACTTTAAAACTACTCTCTTATTTTCGTGGTCTTCCGCAAAGCAATGTTCTAAAATTGAATATATACTCCTATCTATCCCTAAAGAAAGCTCGAATACATGAGGTAAAACTTTTTCATTTGTGACTGGATCCATTATTTCCATATTTTCTTTGCTGATTTTAGAATGTTGAGATAGGTCATAATTGGATCTGTAATTGCATGCTACCAGTTCTAACCAGCCTAAGCTAGTTTTTAACTCAAAATCGAAAGCAATTGTTGCATAAAAGGCTTTTTCTTGCTCAGATAATTTTCGAAAACGCGTTTGATTCATATCTATTCCTGTCTTTTCATAAAATTCATATAGAATAGATAAATAATACGCGATTAGTTTATTAGGAATAATCTTCCTCTCTAATGCTTCTTTTGCTGTTACTTTAGAAATTTTCGTCCCTTCATCTATATTAAAAACAGTGTCTTGTATCTCATCAAATTTTGGTATAGCATTTAACTGATTTGGATTACAAAATATTTCGATTTCTGCCTGATAGAACTCTCTTAATCTTAATAGACTTTGTCGAGGGGCAATTTCATTTCTAAAACTTTTACCTACCTGAGCGATAGGAAATGGAAGTTTTCCTCTCATAATTTTAAAAATCCTTGGAAAGTCTACAAATATAGCTTGACAAGTTTCAGGTCGTAAATAAGCTTCATCATTATTATGACCAATTCCTACTTTAAACATCATATTAAATCGCTCAGTCTTCTGAAATGATGAGCCACATTTTGGACATTTTAAATTATATTGATTTAATATCGTATCCACTTCGTTGTTCGATATCCTTTCAGGTACGTTAATTCCTTCTTTCTCAAGGATGAATTTATCAGCTCGTAAAACAGATTTGCATTTACTACATACTATTAGAGGATCAGAAAAATTGTCAATATGCCCGGATGCAACAAACACATTCTTACTCATTATCTGTGATCCATCAATCTCAACCATATCATCTCTTCTAACCAACTCTCTTCGCCATAATTCAATGAACTTATTTTTAATATTGTTACCATTTGGTCCATATTCCCAAAAACCTGCTGGGGAATCAGAGTAAATTTCGGAGCTAGGGAAATAAAACCCTCTTTCTAATGAGAGTTTCACAATTCTATCGTAACTGACCATAAATATTATCCATGAGAATAAGGTTCTATATTTTTCTTGATATATTCAATTCATTTCTTTGATCCTTAATTAAGTCTAATACAACTTTCATGTTTTCTTTATCTCCTCTAATTCCATCATTTGGAGTTTCCATTATTATGGGGATATTTTGAAAATATTTATCTTTTAAAAATTCTGCCATACCTTTCTTACCTATGGAACCAAGTCCAATATGTTGGTGTCTATCTCTATTCTGATTTATTTCTCCTTTTGAGTCGTTCAAATGCAAAACTTTTAAATTTTCAATATTTATAATCTCATTAAAATTATTCATTGTTTCTATTACTTTTCCAGATGTTCTTAGATCATATCCAGAAGCAAATGCATGACAAGTATCAAAACATACACCAAATTTTTTGTCATTTAGTTCATCCAGTATATCTTTAATTTCATCAAAAGTGCTACCTAGGCTATTTTTTTGACCTGCACTATTTTCAATTAAAATATTTAAATGTAAATGTCGTCTATAATAGGAATTAAAATTGTCAAGTGCAAAATTGCATGCATTAACTATTTGTTTTATTCCATTCTTTTTCCCAAATCCAAGGTGGCTTCCCAAGTGAAGAATGAGATAAGGAATATCTAATAAATAACATCTAATAATCTCTTCCGAGAGGACTTTTTTGGATTTATCATATGCTTCACTGTTTGGTGCTGCAAAATTTGGTAAATATGGCATATGAACAACAACATTTTTCTTATCAATAGGACTATTTTTTATTTTTCTTTTAAATTCTTCCACATCTTTCCTTTCTAAAGGTTTGGGTGTCCACCCACGAGGATTTCTAGTAAAGATTTGAAAAGCAGTGCAACCAATCTCTTCTGCGTTATTGATGGAGTTACTTAGTGAACCTGTAATTGATACATGGAATCCCATTTTCAATTTTTTTCTATCTAATGGTTTTGTTATTTACTACATGGATAATATCTTTACGAAGTAGTTTTATTTTGGTAATGATTAAGATTAATAGTATTGAGTATCATTTTAGGGAAAGATGACCTGGCCAAGTATCCCTTTTTAGAAGAGGCTGGAACCTACATACGAGAAAGTCATTTTGATTTGGATGATTTTAATCGATCTGAATTTTTACATATTATAGAGAGAGCTACTAAAAGGATTGAATTTGCTTTGATTCAAGGAAAGGTTTTTACTGATCTTGAAAAATATGATATAGAATTATTTACTTTTCTCGTTTCTCTCATTATGATGAAATATATAGATGAAGATTCGGCTATCAAAAAGTTTTCACTTTTGGAAGCTATGCGAGTAGAAAGATTTTTAATATCTGATCTCTTAAAAGAAAAAGAGCTAAGAAAAAAAAATCTTCTTATTTCTAAGATTTTCAGAGAACTTTTTCACTTAGATGTAGAATTAGATCCTCAAAAAAATAATTTATTTAAAATGAATATCTCTGATTATTTACAAAGAGCTACTCAATTTAATGAAGTAGAATGGAAATTAATCAATAGAGCAGTTGATAATGGTTATGTATATTTGGATGGAGATGAAACTGTCAGACTGATAAGATATGAAATTTACAAATTGATGTATAATAAGATTAAGAATATGAATATTACCAACATACCCGACCAAATTAAACTTCATGCAACTTTGATTAAAAATAAATTGACTCCGCCCATTAAATATGTAAGACGTATAAAAGATTTTCCTCCTTGTATAAAAAAAGCCTTGGAATTATTAAATAAAAATGAAAACTTACCTCACTCTGCAAGATTTATGTTAGCAACTTATATGCTATCATCAGGAAAGAGTGTAGAGGAAGTAGTATTACTATTTCAAAACGCCCCGGATTTTAATGAAAAAATTACTAGATATCAAGTGGAGCATTTAGCAGGTAAAAAAGGTAGTCAGACAAAATACTCTGTTCCTGCCTGTAGCAAACTAGTAAATGAAAACCTTTGCTATGCGACTATCGATTGTAAAGGAATCACTAATCCTATACAATTTGGTAGAAAGATATAGAAAATGAATAAAGAAATTAATAGTAAAAATAAAGATTTTTTAAATACCCTTTTCAAAGAATACTATTTTAAAAATATTGGTATTCTTAGCCCCCCTATTCACATACATAATCGTGAGTTTGGTTTTATGACATTTGATGGCAAGGTAATTAGGCATTTAGCCTTTTCAAAAATCGGAAGTTTAAAAGCTTATATAATTCAAAATGTTCCTTCCGATATTTTTTGCTCAAATGCATATTATCAGTTTCCTACTTTTCCTATTAATGAAAAATGTTGGAAAGGTGCAGATCTGATATTTGATATCGATCTTAATGATATATTATTACCATGTCAAAAAGAGCATACATTTTATATTTGTCCTAATTGTGGTTTTGTGTCTATGGATTTCATGAATTTATGTCACGAATGTCATAGTACTAAAATTCTAAAAAATACAATACCATGTTTTCGATGTATAAATTCTTTAAAAAAGGAAACTAAAAATTTAATCGAATTTTTAAAAAAAGATTTTGGAATACAAGAACAAAATTTAGAGGTATCTTTTTCAGGTAATACTGGATTCCATGTTGTAGTCTTTCAGAATAATTATTTATTATTGGATTCTAAATCCCGCTCTGATATAGTAGGATATTTAATGGGAAAAAATCTCTTACCAGAGAGTTTAGGTGTGAGGAATGACAAACGTGGTTATAAAATTAAGATTCCATTAAGTGGATTTTCTTATGGGTGGAGAAAAAGAATTGTTCAAAAGATGAAGATTCCTGAAGTTTCAAATGATCATTTAAATAAATTTATAAAAAAAATTGGGGGTTATCAATCATTTAAGAATGAATTGGACAAAATTACTTATGAAGTAGGACTTAAACTAGATCCGCAGGTAACGACTGACATTCATAGAATTTTTAGAATGGTAGGATCGTTAAATGGTAAAAGTGGACTTTCCAAGATTGTATGTTATGACCTAGACAAATTTGATCCAATGAATGATTCTTGTTTTTTTGAGAATGATAGGAATGTTGATATTTCAATTAATATACCATTAAAATTTAACCTTAAAGGAAAAAAATATGCGTTGGATAAATCTATATCGACAGTTCCAGTTTCAGTTGGGGTTTTTTTGATATCTAAACGACTAGCTAATGTAGCGAATTATTCGTCTTAACGTATAAATTTTATACATAATCTTCTATAATTATGGAATTATTAATTGTAAATAATACCTCACCATTTGTAAACGATATTGTACGTATCGTTAAGGATTTAGGTATATCATTTAAATGTAAATTATATTCGGAAATTTTGATAGAAGAACTATCATCATATAGATCAGTCATATTATCAGGAAGGCGAAATTATAATAAGGCGACAAATTTTAAAAATAATAAAATAATTGAATATTGTAATAGATCTGACATTCCGTTATTAGGAATTTGTTACGGAGCAGAGTTGATCAATTTATTTTTTGGTGGTTCATTAATTAAATTGAAAAATACTATTCACGGATTAGTAAAAATTACATCTATTAATAATAATATTTTTTTACCTTATGAATCCTCAATCTTCGTATATCAAAGTCATAGATATGCGATCTATAGATTATCCTCCCACTTAGAACTCTTATGCTCTTCATCGGAATCTAAACATGAAGCTTTTAAACATAAGGCAAGAAATATTTTCGGAGTGCAATTTCATCCTGAAAAAAGTGGAATTGAAGGCAAATCTATCCTCGATAATTTCTTAAGGTTAACAAATTAGAAGATTGATGTGATTAGTAAAAGATTTTGATAATTTAGTTATTGTTAAATTTTACTCAGTTCAACGATTTCTTTTTGAGTGAAACGTCTATAATAAACTATTCTATTAGAAAACTCTTCCAAATTCACTTACCCGGAATAATTAAAACCAAATTTAACATGTTATCAACAGATTAACGAATGTCTTTTTTATACTTTCTATCCTTTTAAATATTAAGCTGTAGGATAATTTCTGCTTAATATTAGTAATTATCATACTCCATTGCAAGGCAGTCATTCATTCATTTTTTATTTTATTCTCTTTTAGGACTTTTCTTATGATATTTACTACATAGAAAATCCTATATTTAGTCACATCCGAAATCAGTATCGAGATTTATTTTATTTTTTATCGATTGATCATTTGATTCTCAATTAATATTTATTATATTGGTATAACATACCTATTGACAAATGATTAATTATCTTAAAGGCAAAGGATGGGATAGTTTTTATTTGATATAAAATTATCATATTAGAATTGCAAGGTAACTTATCTCATGATTTGAATTTGCCATTAATAGAACAAAATATTTCATCCGTTCCATTAGTAATTGCAGTAGTAATGAAATATTGGGGAGAAGATATTATCAATTTTAAAGATAACAAAAATCACTATAAATCACCTAGTATTATTGATGGAATAGAAATTGCTGAAAAAAGTAATTTTTTTTCGTGTTGTACTAAGAGCACAATCATAGATCTTAAAAAAAGGATAGATCAAGGTATTCCTCCTATAGTCATTTTTCCAGGCTTATATGACCTACCTCAACATGCCCTAATAATTTCTGGATATGACGATACAGAAAAAAGAATTTTAACGTATATTCCACTACCCGATACAACTGGTTCTATACCTGAATCTAAGTTTTCTTCAGAGTGGAATCAAGAAGATAATATTTCTATTATAATCATACCGAAAGATATGAAAAATTTATTATCCAAAAACGAGTTACAGATAAGCAAATCATATAGGCTATGCTTCGAGGCAGAACGAGACTTTTCCTATGGGAAGTTAGACACTTCGATGAAAAAAATTACTGAATCCGTTAATATTGATAAAAACAATGCGTTTGCATGGTCTTTGCTGGGCAGTTGTTATAGTGAAACCAATAATAGAGAATGCATAAATTGCTTTACTCAAGCCATTAAATTAAATGCCAATTATTTTTTAGCATTAAGAGGTTTAGGTAATTTTTATTTAAAGACCAAGGATTATCAAAACGCTGAGAAATATTATTCACAAGCAATAAATCTGAATCCAAATAGATACGGTCCAATTTATAAAAATCGTGCGTTTTCCAGATTGCAATTAAATAGGAATCAAGAAGCAAAACAAGATTTAATATTGTATTTGGAAAAGACCCCCAATGCACAAGATAGAGAACATATTACTGAGGCATTGAACTCAATTAGCAATTAAATACAAAACATTTAAGTTCTTAATATGTCTAGAGACACAAAAGATCTTGCAATCTTGGTTTTTCCGACTTATCCATCGATAATCAATGATGTAAAACTGTCCACAGTCAAAAAATTAAAAGAAAATAATATTATTATATATAAAATAATTCAGGAGAAATATTTTTTTTCAATGTACTTAAACAAACCTATTAAAGCTTCTAATATTATTTCATCGTTTGTAGGAATAAAAAAAATTGAGATAGCAAATTCTTCCCCAAATAATATCAAGTCAATTATTAATAATATAATTAAAATAGGGCAAAAAATAATTGTTGACGAAAAATTTTTCATAAGAGTATTCTCAGAAAATGCGAATTTTTTACCACGAGATATTGAATTTATAGCTACTGGCTTACTAGTAGAAAAATTAGCAAATAGACTATCAAGACCTTCAACAAATGAAGAATCTGCAAGTAAAATTATGAGAGTTTACATAGGAAATGTTAAATCGTATATAAGTTGGAAGTCACTGAATGGAATAGGAGGAAATTCTTATGGAAAAATAAAAAAGAAAGCCTTCATAATTATCTATAATCAGATTTCACTTTTTTCCTTAAAAAAAATAATAAAAATGGGATTTTTTCCTGATATCCTAGTTTTATACTGGGATTATATGGAGTTAAAGAATATATTATTATCCTTACACCAAATTTTAAACAATATATCTATTCACAAACTCAAATTAAAATTATTAAAATTAAATGTATTAATTCCAGAAAGGAATAATCTAAATATTGATATTTTATTAAATTTATTAATAATTGATATTTGTTCTTACTATAGTAATCTTATTAATGTTGTTCTACCGTTTAATTTGATTTTGCATCCCAGTTGGTTAATTGACTATTCAATTAATGTGTGTATTAAAAATGGCAAGATACCATGGATGCCTAATCTATTTGAGGAAGATTTGAATTTTATATTTCCAAGTCAAAATTTTAATAATAATAGGCTAGAGGCACTTGATGTTAAAAGAAGTAAATTTAATGCCTATATAGAACTGAGAAATAAAATTCGAATTCGAATAAAATCAAATATTTTTCAAAAAAATATCAAAGTATTTTCTATACAAAAAGGAGTATTAAATATACGACCTAATTATATTGATAACATTCTGAACTCCATTTAACTTACTACAAAATTCCATTATATCACTAGATCTTGATGAAAATTTATTATCGTTTAATATTGTATTTATTGATTCTACTATTTTTTCAGATGTCAATTCGTTGTTTTTCAACATTATTCCAATTCCAATTTTTGTTATTTTACAAGAATTACTAATTTGCTCTGCATGATTTTCTATCGGAATAGAAATTATTGGCTTACCGAATTGGATGGCTTGTGATATTGTTGTATGTCCTCCTCGTAATACTAGAATATTGCTCAAGATAAAGAGTTCATCCCTTATAGGGCACCATTCATAATACCATCCATTATCTGATATCTTGAAAGGCTCGATTTTCCCATTTGGTTTTCCTTCTGATATAACATACTGAATCTTGTTTTTAAAATATTTTTGGGCATCAAGGATTTTTCGAACGATAGGTAATCTGGTTTTTGCCGGGCCGCTTATATGGAAAAAAACTATTGGTTTGCTATTGGAAAAATTTAGCAAGTTAGTAACCTTAATAATCTGTTGCTCAGAAATATTCATTTTGGGAGCTATAATTCCTATATATTTTATTTTTTTTAACACTGAGGACGTATTCCAAACATTATTTTCAGAAATTGTATATGGAGGAGGTAGATCGGGAATAAGGATTTCATTAGCCAGTGACCATAAAGACCCTATAAACTCCCCATTCACATTTTCAAAGAACCTTCCTGCTTTAAACGAGTGTAATTTAGGGGATAAAAGTAATTTTATTTGATTGAGGAGAACTAAAGAGGGAATACCTAATAATCTGGCTGAGATAAGAGAAGAAAGGCGTGAATCTGAAACTATTAGATTAGGAGAAAATTTGTTCATAAGCTCTACTTCTTTAACAATCTGAATAGTAAAATTTTTAAACCAATTTGGAACATTTGATATAGAATTTTTTAAGGAAAAACTTCCTTGAGAATTCCAAGAAAATTCTACAGGCGGTACTTGATTACATCTATACCCATACCTAGAAATATAATCCACAGCTTCACCAAACGATGAAAATTTTACTTCTAAATTATTATTTTGTACTTTTTCTGCAATAGTTATCAAACGACTAGCATGACCTAGTCCTACTCCGTAAGGAGTAAAATATACCTTTTTTAACATTATTACACACTAATATGATATACATCTACAACTAAAATTGTCTAATAATATACTCCGTAAAAAAACTTTAAAGAAATAAGATTTATTAGAAATTTTCTGAATTGTTGATATCACTATATATTAGTCGCATTTCATCAAATGTTAATTTTTCTCCGCTAGACATCTTCTTCAAAGCCTGCTCCTTCATAGAATTCCAAATTTGTACATTTTCTTTACTTCGTTTGGCTCTGTCTTTAGATGATTGGAATCCTGAATAATTCTTGTCATGACTATCCCTAGTTCGTCTTTTTCCTCCAAATGAAGTTATCTTTGATTTTCGAAATTCTATGGCATTGATTTGTGTATTTACCATTTCTAATTTGGCAGCAGTTTCTCTAACATCTCTAATTATTTTTCGTCTTTCTTCGTATAATTTTTCTCTAGCATCCAATAATGTATCTAATATTTTTTTTAAGTCTCCAATTTTATTACCAAATTCAGATCTTCTGTCGAAAATTTCATTAATTTTTGACTTTAAATTTCCATATTGAGACGAAATTGTCCTATATTGATCTTCTTTTTTATTCATAACCTTCATTGTATGTAATTTAATAGCTATTTCCTTTGAACGTGTAACGAGTTTCCGTTCTTCTTCTTTAGATAATTTTTTAGTTTGAATGTCTCGTTCTAATTGCTCAAGGGTTTTAGTCAATTGTTTGATATTTGTTCTCTCTCTTGTTGGTTTGGTCACTGATTTTTCATCAATAATCTTCATTTGACTCCTAGCTTTTAACACCAATTCTTTAAGTTCCATAAACTTGGGGAATTCCTCTTCTTTTACATCATTGACTTCTTTTAATTTTATTCTAAGTCCTTCGAGTGTTTCTCGTTCCTCGTCTATTTGCTTTTTTGTAACTTCTATTTTTTCATTTAGTTCTTGGATTGCCTGTTCTCCATTCTTCTGGTCTTCAAGTAATGAGTTCTTGAAATCTAAAAGAGTTTTAAGATTTGATTCTAGTGATACAATATTTTGTTCATGATCACTCTTTCTAGAATTGATACCTTCACTGCTCAAAGCATTAATTTCTTCGGTTTTATTCACGCCGCGTTAAATCTGTAATAATTTTATAAAATATATATTTTTATCACTTGTTAACATTATTCTTTACATTATTCATTAGATAAAATCTATCCTATAATTTATATGATATTGAATTTATATTACAACTGAGAAGAATGGATGATTTCGAAAAAAATTTTCCAGAATTTGATTGGAAAAATACACCTGCATATAAACATCCTTTAGGAAGAGATTGCCCTTGTCCAAAGCATGAATATATTAGAGAGCAAATTAGTATCGCAAAGAATCTTAGTGAGTCAAAGTCTAATAATAAAAATCGTGCTCAAATAACTTTAAAATTTTGTCCTGATCATTATAATGTATATTTTAAAGAGGTTATACCTTCTATGCCCTTAAAGCATAGAATCATGACGAAATTTGCTTTAAAGCTAGGGGCTATCAGTATTCAAAAAATACCATACATGCAATCTGATCAATGTTTCTATTGCAAATTTGGGTCTGGAGGATTTGATAAAAGGCAAGAACTTCCACCTATCTAGGCAATCCTCTTATTTAACATATTTTTTATCATATTGTCATGACTATAAACAAATCCTAAGGCTAGAATATTTCTTAAAATAATTGATAGGTATGGTATTTGATTATGTGTTATTTGTAAATAGCCAGATAAAAACTCTTTTGCTACCTTTCTATATATTTGAGGTTTTAAGTCTAAGATACTTGCTAGAAAACTGCCCACATCCATGCTTTGAGCAAATATTGATTCACTCTTCTGAATGAACCCAAGGTCAATTCTTATTACATTATTTTCCTCGACTAAAAAATTTTGGCATTTGTTATCAATAAATACAAACCCATTTTTGTGTAGCATTCCTGTGATTTTGCCTGCTTGAAATGCTAGATCATTTATTTTTTCTGTATGAAAATAAAAATAGAGATTTCCCCCTTTAATATATTCTTCTATTATTTCGTCATATGAGATCGAAAAAAGCTTTGGAGTATTAATACCAATTAATTTCAATTTTCTTCTAAATTCAAAACTTTCATTTTCTACTATTCTTTGTCCAATCTGAGGTGGACACGATGGATTTCCAGAAAATATAGAGATTAAGGTAAAACAAAAAATTAAAATGAAATGTCTGAGATTAGTAAATGATTTAGTCTTTTTTACTACTACTTTTTTACTTTCAAATAGATTTGTTGTAATCTTTCTTTCCCAATTGATAAAATACAATTGAAGTTTTAATGTTGGATTTCTGTATTTTAATGATACCTTTATAGAAGTGGACCGGGTGGGATTCGAACCCACGATCTCAGCAATGCCAATGCCGTATCCTACCGGACTAGACGACCGGCCCTATCAATGAATAAAATTAACTCGATATTAATATTTTTAAGAAACAATATTATAATTCTGAATTCAAAAAATTAATGTAGTGTGAATATAGAAAAATCTGTAGGAGCAGTCATAAAGTATCAATCACCTTCAAGTAAATTGAAAGACCCTGAATTTCTATTACTAAGAAATCGTAGAGGATATTGGGGTTTTCCACAAGGCCATAAAGAAGAAGGAGAAACCGAGATCCAAACTCTATTTAGAGAAGTATATGAAGAAACAGGAATCAATTCTTTAAATATATTATCTTTTATTGGCAGAATTAGGTATTCATTTTTCAAAGGTGAAGGTGTCAAATCTAGAAAAGAAGTTAGTTTCTATTATGCTACTACTAATATTAGAGATATAACGCTTTCAAATGAACATGATGATTTTATTTGGACAACATTTTCAGAATCATTAACATATCTCAATAGAAAGCAATTGAAATCAATTATGATAGAAGGGCATGAAAAAGGATTTTATTGAATATTCCAACACTCACTCATAGGAAGTTTATGATAATAAATTTATATCTGATCCTCCGAGGATGACTTGAGAGGATATTGTAATGACTACTTCTGGTAAAAGGATAGTTTTAACGGCAGACCGAAGTCTAATGACTAATTATCGTGGGAATTTTCTTTATGGTTTTATAGCATGTGGACCTTATGAATTGGTTCCAGAATTTGTTTTTGATAAACTTTTTTGTCCTAGTGTAGAAACAGATAAACATTCAGGAGAAGTGAAAGTAGCCCAGTGTGGATTAAGAAGAATAGAAGGTGCTTTACTTCAAGAGTATGATCGAAATGAGATTTTTCTTGCTCATCCAGAAATGTTAAACAAATGTATTGGACCAGAGACGAAAGTCGTAGGAATAAATGTGATGGACCCTTTAGGTATGGCTCCCGTTACAACGACAATGTCACCTGAAAAATTATCTTACGTAGCTATGAAATTCAAAAAAATGTGCGCTTCAATTATACAGTTAAAGAAAAGATACAACTTCAAAGTTGTAGTAGGAGGGAACGGTGCTTGGGAACTAGCAAAACCCGATAGAATGAAAATTCATGGTATTGATACAGTAGTGATCGGAGAAGCAGATGAGTTAGCTTTGGATTTATTTCATGATCTGGAACAAGGGGATGCTCCAGAGCTATTACATACATTTGTACGTAATATTGAGAATATTCCTCAGATTCAAGGTCCTACAATAAATTCTTTAATTGAAGCAATGAGAGGATGCGGACGTGGTTGTGATTTTTGCGATGTGAATAAAAGGTCAAAAAAGGATATTCCTCTTTCTAGATTAACTGAGGAAGCAAAAATTAACCTTAACTATGGATTTGATTCAATATGGCTTCAATCCGATGAAATGTTATTGTATGGTTGTGATAATAAAGATTTTTTTCCCAATGCTGATGCAATTATAGATGTCTGGAGTGGGTTAAAGAACGTAGGAGCAAATTTTGTCGGCACTACCCATATGACACTTTCTGCTGTTGCATCATCACCTAATTTGATAAAAAAACTTTCACAAATAAACGATATGGAAAATAGTGGAAGATGGTTAGCCACTAACCTCGGGGTTGAAACAGTTGCTCCAAGAATGGTTAAAAAACACTTAGGCGTTAAAACCAAACCATTTCAACCTGAAGAATGGGGTTCAGTTGTTAGGGAAGGTTGTAAAATTTTAAATAATAATCATTGGTTTCCTGCTTTAACTCTTATCATTGGCTGGCCTGATGAAACACCAGACGAAACTCAATATACTATAGATTTAATTGAAGATTTTAAACATATGAAAATGCGAGGATTAGTAGCTCCATTACTCTATCAGGATTTTTCAGAGAAAAACTCAATGCATTTTGGTAATTTAAATGAAGCTCAATTTACTCTTTTCTGGAAGTGTTGGCAACATAATCTTCGTGTCATTAATGATATTATACCAATTATCATAAGAAATAAAAGTTATGGACCACCTATGAAGTTATTTATGGCCAGTTTGATTAAAGTAGGCACATGGGCAATAATGAGATATCTTAGAGGTCTTTCTAAGGACCTATTTGATGGTAAATTACCAGAAGATATTATACAACATTACTCTAGAAATCGTTCGGTAACGACTCAATTACCATCTAAGCTATAATATATAGTACTATATTTCATTTATTTACTGATCATTAATTTTCAAATTTGCAATAGCTTTATCTGCTAAGCTAGCTGATTTTGGAGTGATGATTATAAAATAATTTTTATCTGCACGTTCGATGGATTGGATTTTTTTATATTTTCCAGTTGAAATATCGAATTCAAATAAGCCTGTAGACATTTCCGTTTTGACATAAACCATCATTAATATCTCAGTAGAAAGTTGAGAGATTGGTACAATTGAGAAAAGATAACCTTTGTAATATGTTATTGGTAATAATTGTTTCATGTATGGGGCTATAGAGGCCATATAAAGAAACAAATCTTCTATAGATGAAAACTCTTCATATTCAAATTTCATAATATATCACATAATAATTTGAACTATCCATAGGACTCGAATTTGATCTCATAACTCCCATCTTTTCTTTTATGTCTTTCATCAACAAATCCTTTAGGCTTTAAGAAATCTAGGACACCATCTACCGTACCTTGCCATCCACAGACATAAAATGAAGTATTTTCAGGAGTTATTCTTTCTCCAACAATTTGTTCCAAAGTTGATGTATCGCTTCCTGGTTCTGGTCTTAAAAATGATTCAACTCTACCTTTCTGGCCTCCCCATGACCTATTGAAAGGTTCGTGTGGTCTGCTAATACTGGCTCTATATTTAAAATTCCAGTTATCTGGTCCTTTATCTAAACTTTCTTCCTCCAATTCAGTTAACAACTCTCTATAACTGAGTTCATCGACATAACTTGCTCCATGTAAGACAATTATTTCTCTTTTACTGCCAATAGCTTTAAGATGTAAACTATATGATATAAAAGGAGCTAATCCAGTTCCTCCTCCAATTAAAACAAGTCTCCTATTATCTGGACTGCCATCATGCATTTTCTCATTGATTGTAAATATACCTGTTGGCTTTAACCAACCAATCTCATCTCCTTCCTTACGATTAAAAAGCTGAGTAGTTAGTCTCCCAGGCAGAGGTTTCTTCACCCATCTAATCAGTAGTTCAAAATATTTTTTTTTCTCTGGAGGAGACGCTATTGAATAAGCTCTCCTAACTAATTTTCCTTCATCTGGATTAGGAAGTGATAAGGTAACAAATTGGCCAGCTTTGAACTCCGGAACTGTCCCTCCATCGGGTACTATACGTAATATCTCGAGATCGTCTTTTAAAATCCTAATATAAGTAATAATTCCTTTATTCTCTACTACCATAGGTAATATCGACAATAGTCTCTCTTTAGTCCTTATATATGTTATTATAATATTATAAGCAATTAGTAAAGCCGAAAGTTTATTTTTTGTTATTCATTATGAAATATAAAATATGATCAAATGGTCAAATATTAAAGATTTTAACAATTCGAAAAACACAGATTTAGTAAATTCAATTAATGAACAAAAATTAGAACAAAAAAAAATAGTATTTCTTTTTGAAGAGAAAATGAAAATATTTGCTACAGAAAGATCCATGGAATCTAGCTTGGACGTATTGAATATCTCTATGCAGTTAGCTAATATACGTGGAAACTTAAATCGCTCCTTTGAACAATATGTTAGAAAACTGGAAGAAGAAATAGTAAAACTCAATAGAATTATAGAAAAAAATCAGAAAAGTTCCGATTTATAACTTTACCTTATCTATAAAAATTACTTTGTTTCGTATAGTACCGAGTTTTTCTATACTAATTTCTACTAAATCACCATCTTTCAAATATTTTGGATTATTCATGGACATCGCTACACCTGCAGGAGTGCCTGTGGAAATAATATCGCCAGGTTCAAGAGTCATTAACTGACTTAAACTGGAGATTATTTTTTTAATAGGTATGACCATTTTACTACTTGTAGAATTCTGTCGTATTTCGCCATTAACCTTAGTCAATATTTTTAAGTTTTGGGGATCACTAATTTCATCTTTTGTTGTTATCCATGGTCCACAAGGTGCAAAAGTGTCTATACTTTTTCCTCTTGTAAATTGTTTATCCTGAAATTGAATATCTCTAGCAGATACATCATGAAATATCATGTAACCAAATGCGGAATCCATCGCTTCCTCTTCTGTAACCTTCTTTGTTGTTTTACCAATTATAACTGCTATTTCTGCTTCATAGTCTAGGCGCTGAACATTCGCTGGACATAAAATGTCGTTAAAAGGATTATTTAATGCTGTTCTCGGCTTCAAAAATATTACAGGTTCAGAAGAGGGGGTGAGCCCAGCATCTTGGGCATGATCATAATAATTAAATGCCAAACATACAATTTTATTTGGACTAGGCAGCGGTGAGAGCAATTCCAACCCACTAATTATTCTTTGGAAATTCAATTTTTCATAATTTTTTTTAACCTCTTCTAACCAATTATTAAATAAAAATTCTTTTATATTAAGTGGAAGTGGGATACCAGTTTGCTCTTGAATCTCATTCTTTGTAATTATGTTATTAAAATCATCCGCGACTATACCATATGTTTCTCCGTCTTCTTTTGTTTTTACTCTTGCTATTTTCATTTTTTCACCTATTTATGAGTGAATATTGCTGATTTGTTATCTTCTATTCGACAAAAGCCAAGTCTTATAAACTGAACCATTGTACTATTTGATAAAGTAGTCACAAAAGACTCTGCAAAACCTTCAATTACTTCTAGACTATTATGATTAAACCTATCGCCTATAAACAATTTATTTGGCTTTACTACGGTATACTTTACTAAATCCTGTTCAGATACCCATTGAATTTTTGGAATATTTTCTTTTAATATATTATCTGTATATTCTACTATGCCTTCTTTTTTGTCTATGTCAATTTTGGAAACCTTGATATTATATAATTCAATTAATCTAATTTCCATCCCATTTTTCAATTTTTCAGCATCCTGATAGGATATGAACACTACATTATTTACGTAAATTTTTCTAGTTCCCATTTCGATAGATGGATGATTTTTAAATATCACTTCATTTTGCATTGCATTTTTTATAGTTATTTTGACGGGGTCATTAACAAATAATAATCTCTTTGATTTAGAATCAATTATCTTTCTATTAAATGCCTCTAGCACTTCTATTGAAGGTTTAGTTTCGGAAAGAGTTATCCCCAGAGATAATACAAATCTTCGTATTGCCTCTGGTGTAAAACCTCTTTTTTTCAATCCCATTAAAGTCGGAAGTCTAGGATCTGACCAGCCCTCAACTAGTTTTTCTTCAATAAGAGGTTTTAATTTTCGTTTAGAGACGGGAAGTCCTTCAAATTCCAATCGTGAAAATTCGATTACGTCTGGAATTCTCATTTTCAGGTTGTGTAATATTTGTTGATATAATTCATTTCGCAATTCATATTCTTTTGTTCTAAATGCATGGGTAACCCCATCAAGACTATCCTCAATCGGTGCAGCAAAGTCATAGGTGGGCCAAAGAATTATTTTATCACCTAACAATGGATGCGGTTTTTCAATTATTCTGAATAGTGTAGGATCTCTCATTGCAGTATTATCACTATTCATATTTCCCTTGAATCTAATTATCGCTTCATTTTGGTGATAGTAACCATTAAAAATTTTATCAGAATTTTCTAAAATATTATCAAAATGTATTCTACATTGACATGGAAGTCCTTTTGACCTCAAATGATGAATTGTAGTTTGGTCACATAAACAAATATAAGCATTTCCATTGTTAATTAATTTTCTCCCATAAGAGTGTAACAAATGAATATCATCTGAAGTATTTTTGATTATATGCGGTGTTATATTTAACCATGATAGTCCTTCCATTATAGCATCATAATACTCTATTCTTTCATTAAGCGGATTTGTATCATCAAACCGTAGTATTAGTTTTCCAGAATACATTTTAGCATATTCTTCATCAATAACAGCTGCCTTAGCATGACCTATATGAGGATAGCCATTTGGTTCGGGAGGAAACCTAGTTACAACTTTTCCAGGCTTTGCATTAATCAGTGGAGGTAAGTGAAACTCATTTTTTTTAAATGACTTTTTTGTTCCTTCATAAGAAGGACATTTTTGCATTAATAATTCTCTCTGTTTTTCTAAAGGTAATGAATTGATTTGTTCAAGTATTTCCTTGATTCTAGGAATGACATCCTTGAGGTTATTTTTTATTTCTGGTTTGGAGCCTAGTATTTTTGAGATAACCGTATCTAATCTTGCACTGCCATTATAATCTACTGCATTTCTTAGAATAGTCAACTCTGCTAATTTTTGTGTATCAGCGTCAATATCCATTTACTATTTACTCCTTTCTACTATGTAATTAGATAATTCTTGAAGTATTTTTTTAGGATTAGAATCTTCGTAGTTTATTATAGATTTCATAGCTTTTTCAGTATAATCCATTGCACTTTTTCTTACAATCTTTTCAATTTGAAGTGAAGAAATTATATCTATTGCTTTTTTTAAACTAGCAGTATCACATTGACCTTTCCCAAAAACCTTCAGAATCTGGTCTCTTTCTAATTCTGAAGCCCTTTTGATTGAGAGGAGTATGGGATAAGTTTTTTTTCCTTCTCTAATATCGTTTCCTACTGCTTTTCCGGTTTCTTTCGAATGGCCTGCAATCCCGATTAAATCATCGATTAACTGAAATGCAATGCCTGAATTTGTACCAAAAATGCTCATATTATTGACATCTTTTTCTGTTGCATTTCTAGAGGAAAGTGCTCCCAGTGAACAGGAGACATTAAATAGAGCGGCTGTTTTTTTTGAAATCATCTCAAGATACTCTTCCTCAGAGGGAAAATTCTGGCCCTCTGAGAATTGGATATCCTTCGCTTGACCTTCACATATGTCAACACATGCTGAGGAGAGTTTTTTTATCATGCTTAGTAAAGAACTATCCTTTATCGAGTTAACGTTAGTAGTGGAAAGAATTTGAAAAGCTTTTGAGAATAGGATATCACCAGATAAGATTGCAAGGGGCAAGCCAAAAGATTTATGTACCGTTGGTATTCCATGTCTAAGATCATCATTATCCATTATATCATCATGGACTAAAGAGAAATTGTGAATAAATTCAACTGCAGAAGCGGCGGGTAACGCATCTTGTTGATTTCCACCAAACATTTCACATGACTTTATAACCATTATAGGTCTAAGACGTTTTCCCCCACTTTTTAAATAATGGGTCGAGGCTTGATATAATTCTAAAGGCTTCCCTGAGAGAAATGATATAAGATGATTATTAACTTTATTGATGGAATTTTCAACTTCTATTTTGGTAGTATCCTTCATTGTTAATAACCATGTCTGCTAATTCACCAGTTAATATAAGTCTTGATTTAGCTAATTCTATTATATTTGAAGACCCGGTGAGAAACATGGCCCCTTTTAATTCATAAATTAAACGGGTAGAAAATCTAAACAGACTTTCTTTTGATTCAGAAGCTGCTTTGAGAAAAGGGTATGCCATTGCACTCATATTAGCTCCCAGTGCAATGCATTTCGCTATTTCTAGGCCATTTCTAATTCCTCCAGATGCAATTAATGGTAATTCTACAGCATTTCTAACTTCGATTAAACTTAAAGCAGTAGGTATTCCCCAATCCCAAAATAATTCACCAAGTTGTTCTTTAACATCATTTTTTACGTTGGTAGCTCTAATTTTTTCTATTCCAGCCCAACTCGTACCTCCAGATCCAGCAATATTAATACAATTGATATTTGCTTTTTGCAGTTTTAAAGCAACTTCTCGTGAAATACCCGAACCAACTTCTTTAACTATTATTGGAATGCTTATACTTTCTCTAATTTTGGTTATCTTTTCCAAAACACCCCTGTATTTTGGTTCACCTTCTGGTTGTATTAATTCCTGTAATGGATTAAGATGAATCACCAAAGCGTTAGCATCTATCATTGAAATAATTTTTTCAATCATCTTAATATCTAATCCTTCTGCAAGTTGTGCGCCTCCAATATTAGCTATTAAGAAAGCAGAAGGTGCATTCTTTCTAGCTACAGAATATGTTTCTGCTAAAGAAGTACTTTTTAGACCAGCTCTTTGACTTCCTAATCCCATTCCAAATGCAAATGATTCAGCTAATTGTCCTAAGCGTGAATTGATTTTTAAGGCTTCTGGTGTTCCGCCTGTCATAGAGTCGATTATAATTGGAGCACCAAACTTATTATTTAAGAATTCAGTAGCAGTATTTATCTCATCCAAATCTATCTCAGGTAGTGCGTTATGAATAAATTTAACATATTCCAAATGATTAGATACAAATCTCGATTGAACATTATTAGAAAGAGGAATGTCTATCCCATCCCTTTTTCTACTCATTATTAAGTCAATTTCAGGATTATTTGACTCAGACATATAATATATCTTTATATCTTACCTTTAAAAATAGTACCTTTAAAATTTTTATCTTGTACTGCCTTTTGAATCTGTATAGAATCCAACCCATTTATAAAAATAACATCTTTTCCAGTTTTAGCTATCTTTGTGGCCTCTTCTACTTTCCTTTTGATTCCACCAGTTACATCATTGATATTTATATTGTTCATTAGATTAATTTTCATTTGTTTGTTTTTATAGGTTTTATCATTTTCAAATATTATCTCTTTAATAATTTTTTTATCTTTCATATTGTTATAGAGACCCTCTACGTTAATTGCAAAAATAATTTTGGAAGGATTTAGAATTTTTGATAACATTGTCATTAACACATCACCTGACAATATAGAATATTTGTTATTTTTTATATATACAGCATCTCCATATGTGACTGGGGTGATATTATGTTTTGTCATTTTTTTTAATTCTATGATTTTGTTACTATTAGGGTGGCCATTTATTAAAAATGAAGAAGGAGATATTCCATAGGGATTCAATCTGTGTTTATCTAAGGCATTTATTATTATATTGTTAAGGGTTAACATAGAGGAATGAACAACAGAAATTCCATGCGGATGATATTTATGTAATTTGGTATGCATATCAAATTTTACAGACCAGTAATGTCCATATGAGCCTCCTCCATGAACTATTATTAATGGGATTTCTAATTTACTTAAAATTTTCGAGATATTGTTGATAGCTTTATAGTTTGCAGACAACGGTTTTTCTTTAAAGGTAATAACTGATCCACCAAGTTTTATTATTACGAGCTTAGGTTTCAATGATATTTTAAAAATTACTAGATTTAATATTAACTTTCAACCCTTGATTCTCTATCAATACTGGGAAACATTCATATCCTTTTTTTTTCATATTGTTTAAGAAATCGTCTCTATCTTTATGATTTATCAGTGCTAATACACATCCTCCACCTCCTGCACCAGTCAACTTCGATCCAATGGCCCCATATTGCAGACTCAAATTAATTATATCGTTTATCTCTGTAGTTGATACTCCAATTCGCTCTAAAATAATTTGATTTTCATTCATTAATTTACCAATATTGAAGAAATTTCCCTCTTCTAATGCTTTTATTGCCCTCTCACAAATTCTAGAGACATTATTTGATAAATTATGAAATTCATACAAATTATTTTCACGAAAACTGTTTACTATGGATACTAATTGTCCTGTAGAATGTTTCAAACCTGTATTTATAATAATAAAAGAAAGCTCTTTGCTGGAGTTGAGAGATCTCATATTTGTGTTTCTTTGATAATACAATAATCCTCCATAAGTTGACACAACACAATCTGCTCCAGAAGAATTTTTATGAATAATCCTTTCGGTTTCAATTGCTATGTCTAAGATGTCGTCCTTTTTCTTAACATTACTATAAAGTCCTGAAATTGCAGCTACTCCAGCGACACTTAAAGCTGCAGAAGATCCTAACCCTACTCCAGGTGGTATCTCTGAGTAGATTTTAATAGTTATTCCATACGTTTCTGCATACTGAGGTAATACCTTCCTTAGAATGTAAATAATAGGATAAAAAAAATCGTTTATAATATTATGATTGTTCTTTTCCAGTATTGATAAAGGATATGTTTTTTTTCCAAAGTGATTTGTTTCTATATTGAGTGTATTATTCTTCTCTCCTTCTATTTTACACTCTATTCTCATCCTTTTATTTATAGAAGCCAATATAATCGGTTGATTATATATAACGAAATGTTCTCCAAATAAGATAATTTTTGCTGGAGCAGAGGCTGATGTACTAGTCATTACCATTTAGTTTTAAATAAAAGCGATTGAAGCATAACCAACTACTGTATTCTTATTGTCTGAAGTTACATCTCCACTAGTCGCATATCTTAATAATTCTCCTTTTTTTGATCCTAATATTTGTACAGCCCTCATTAATGATGCAATTGCTCCATAGCCACAAACGGAAGCTTTCAAATTCATGAGTGACTGATAGAATGATTCTATATTCAAACTTTCAATATTTTTGATCATTTGGAAATCCTTTTTCTGAACACTTGAATTTGACTCATAATGGGTTAAACAGGAGGATGCAATAATCATCACATTTTTCCTAGCACTATATTTTGCTATTAAATTCCCGAGTAACATTGACGTTTCTATATCCTGATCCCGCAATAAAAGTGGGACAATAGTGAAAGAATTACCAAATGAATACTGAATGAATGGAACTTGAATCTCTAACGAATGTTCAATTTGGTGAACTATGTTATCTTCTTCTATGAAATCACATGATCTTTTTAAATCATTAGTAATTGTATTATCAATTAATACATCTCCTAAAGGAGTTTGCCAATATCCTTCAGTGGTTACAGAGATTCGTTTTCCAATTCCATGATGATCTGGTCCAATTAAGATAAACGTATCAATATTTAGAGATGCGATTTCAAAGAATGCATTTGCAGATATTGCTCCAGAAAATATATAAGCACCATGGGGAACAATAATTCCAAATATTTTTGTATTAATTATCTGTTTTTTTTTTGGCCCGAATATACTTTTGTTAAAACAAAAATGAAGTAATTCAATCAAATCACATGTATGTTTAGGATAAAAGGAACCTGCATAATAAGGAGATCTAGAAGTTAGATCTCTCAAACTATTTCTTCTACAAGTTTTGTTTCAAAATCATCAATTGTTAGTTTCATTTCTTTATCTGATTTTATTTTTCCTTGTTTTTTCATTACTTCTCTTGCTAATAACCAATACACAGTAGCTAATGCTTTTCTTCCTCTATTATTAGCGGGTATAACCAAATCTACTTTAGAAATAACATTATCACTATTTGATATTGCCAGCACAGGAACACCTGCTCGAGTAGCCTCAATCACAGCTTGTTGATCTGCCTGTGGGTCTGTTACTATGACTATTTCAGGCTCCATATATTTTGGTAACGAAGGATTAGTAAACGTTCCAGGCATAAATCTTCCTAAAAGAGGTGTTGCACCAGTAGCTTCACAAAATTTTTCTACCGGTTTTTTACCATACTCACGGGCAGAGGTTATAGCAACTTTGCTAATAGTGGTTCTTCCGATGAATTTAGCTGCAACATCTATTCTATACAATGTTTTACTAATATCTAAAATATATAGTCCTTCAGGATTTGCTCTAACTATATATCGTGACATCGATTTAGTCTTTACCGGAGTGCCAACTCTTATTCCCGTAGATAAAATCATTTTCTCTAAATTTTCGGAATCAGAATTTTCTATATTAATTTCATCATCATATTTTTCTACTACAGAATTTTCAACTTTATTTAAAGAATTAGTAGATTGACTTTCAGCTTCAGATAATTCTTTATTTTCATTAGTTTCAGCATTAGATGTATCAGTACTAGTTTCAGCATTAGATGTATCAGTACTAGTTTCAGCATTAGATGTATCAGTACTAGTTTCAGCATTAGATGTATCAGTACTAGTTTCAGCATTAGATGTATCAGTACTAGTTTCAGCATTAGATGTATCAGTACTAGTTATATCATTTTTGATGATTTCCGTATTCGCGCTCATATTAAGATGTGAAGACATCAGACATCCCTTTTATTAAATCATACTCGAGTAATCTCACTAATTGATTTAATTTAGCTACTCTTTCGCCCCCAATGACGCCAGTTTTTAACAATTTAGAAGAGGTAGCTACTGCTATTTCCGAAATATGAGAATCGATTGATTCTCCAGATCGATGTGATGTTATAAGTTTGATATCATTTTTGTTACATTCATTGGCAAATTCTAATGCATCATAAAGAGAACCGGCTTGATTAACTTTTAAAATTGCTCCTGAACAGGATTTGTATTTCATAGATTCTTTTACTCGATTTTTATTTGTTACCAACATATCGTCACCTGTAATGAGGCAATCAGGATTATTTTTATTGATGATAGACATACCCTCAAAATCTTCTTCATGAACAGGGTCCTCCACATAAATTAAATGATATTTATCTATAAGGTCGTTAACAAAATCAATCTGTTCATTCGGAGATCGAACTAGACGTTGTCTGATATATTCATAACTTTTGTTCTTTTCATTCCAAAATGAGGAGCTGGCGAAATCAATTCCTATTGCTACTTCTTTGCCTGAATCATAACCACTATCTGAAACGGCTTTTTCTACCACTTCTAAAGCTTGATCATTATTAAGATTAGGGGCCCATGCCCCTTCATCTCCTCTACCATATGTAAAATTATTATCTAACTTTTCTAATATTGTTTTTAATTGTTTATGAACTTTAATATTAATTTCTATGGCTTCTAGTATATTGGATGCTCCAATTGGACAAATAAGATACTCTTGAATATCTGGTGTTCCGGGCCCAGCATGAGATCCTCCTCCCAAAATATTTCCTAAAGGATAAGGGAATTTATAATCCCCTGATGGTTTCAAAAGTTTAAAGAGAGGTATCTGAAGAGCCTTTGAGGCAGATTCAACTGAAGCTAAACTTATTGCATAAGCAACAGAACCACCTATTTTATGATAATTTTCACTATTATCAATATTTTTTAGAATATCGTAGATTGCTCTTGGTACTTGAGATTCTATTCCAATAAATTTAGACAAATTCTTATTGAGTTCCTCTAAAGATTTCTCTGGCCTATTTTCTTTAAAACTTTGAGCTTCATGCTTTCCCACACTAGCACCTGAAGGAGAAGATGCCCGTCCTAGAAATTTATCGTCAGAGATAATATCTACCTCTATGGTTTTACCACCTCTACTATTAAAAATCATCCTAGCCTTAATATCGGTAATAATAGGCATGATGTCTCAAAAATAACTTAACTTTCTGATTGCATTTCTGACATTCTTCTTCGAAGGACCTCGTAATAAGGAATTACCTGATAAATAGTCTCTACACTTGAAATAAACATTCTTCTACAGCAATACCTTTTTATTCCAAGTGAATCAAGAACCTCCGCATCCCCCTCTCCTGATTTGACTCTTTCTTTATATTCAGAGTATTTGTCTGCAATTAAACCACCACAAGTAAAACATCTAACTGGAATTAACACATTATTGAAGAACTGATAATTATATAAAAACCATTAACATTGGAATGTCTTGATTGATTACACACTCGCAATATTCAAATTAGAGTCTCTGACGTCTTGATTCTGAGCGGGGGTCGCCCAGCCTGGTCAAAGGCGTAAGACTGAGGCTCTTATCCCTCAGGGGTTCGTGGGTTCAAATCCCATCTCCCGCATTGTAAGAAATCAGTCAAATTTTTTCATAACGTTATAATAAGCTGAAGCTTTATGTTTGTCTAAACATTTTCTACAAAATGCCTTGTCACCATAACGTTGGTGACAAATGCACTGACAAATCGTATTATCATAAGACACAATTTTTCATCTCTTCTTTGTGATTATAATCCTTTTCAATCCAAGTTCATTGATAGGCAAATCCTGCTACCATCACTTTTTTATTGATGATAATATTAATGAGATTATTGGTTAAAGATCGGGAAAAAATGGAAAAACAGCAGAGACTTTATGAATTATTAAAACAACAACATGAAGCAGAAAAAGATGAAATAATACATTATAGTACTCTCCTGAAAGAAATCGAAAATAACTTAATTAGAAATTATATAAATACTCTCCTTACTGATGGGATAAAACACATACAATACATCACTCAGGCCATGGCTAAAATAGAAGGAGCATCAGGAAGCATTCATCTCACAAAGGAGGGAATAAATCAATCCATCGAGGAAGAAGAAGAATCTAAAAATCTGTTACTAGAATGTATAGATCTCACTCAGGACAAAGATGTTAAGGAATTACTAAATAGTGTTGTTGTAGACGAAGAGCATCATATAAAGATATTAGAACATATTGGAAAATTAGTAGAATCTTACTCTAAAAAAATCCTCTAATACAAGGCAATATTTAAGATGGATTATTTCAGTAATTATTCTTTCAAAAATGTCAATTTCACAAGATCAATTTAATCAGTATCTTCATTCTTCTCATTTCTGTAAAAAGTTCTTGATTAAGGATGGGATAACTTCTACTTATTTTGAAATCGAAACTAATCCAGGTTTTTTTTCAAAATCTAGGTATGATATTACCTCTTTAAAAAATACATTTCAACATATTGGGGAATCGCTCAGCATACTAAAGAATTTTGATTATTATCAATATCTTATTTGTAGCATGCTTCCTGACATTGCAGATATCAATCCTTTTAAAAAAGTATTTCAAAAGGTCCGATTTATGATAATATGTTCTTTTACCAAATTTATTTCCTTACTTGACTTTAAAGATTATGAAACAATAAAAAAATGGAATATTTTATCAAAGAAAACCTTAGAGTTAGTAGCAGAAATTGTCAATAGTTATCGTCAAGGAGTAGAATTTATAGAGATTTCAAATGGTTTTAAATTAGATCATGAATTTTGCACTTTTTTTAATTTAAATATAGAAAAAATAGATGAAGAATTAAATCACTATTATTTATAAAACGAATATTCTTCAACATATTTTTCCTAGTTATTAGTTAAGAAATAATTTAATACTTCTGCACTATGTCCCTGTGGTTTTACTTTATAGAAGATTTTAACAATTTTGCCAGCTTTATCTATTAAAAAAGTGGTTCTATTTACACCCATAAACTCTTTGCCCATATATTTTTTCAGGCTGTATACACCGTATTTTTTAGATATTTGGTTATTTATATCTGAAACTAACAAAAATGGGATGTTCATCTTTTCTTTGAATTTATGATGAGTTATTTCGTCGTTAGGACTAATACCTATTATTGTTATTTTATTTTCTAAATATTTGTCGAAGTGAGTAGAAAATTCATATGCTTGCGTAGTACATCCTGGAGTGAAATCGTTCGGATAAAAGTAAATAACGATACGTTTTCCTAAAAAATTAGATAACCTCTTATCTTTAAGATCAGAATCTTTAAATGTAAAATCTGGAGCCAATGCTCCCTCTTTTATGTGAAATTCCTGACTCAATATCTTTTTACACTTTTTTCAGATAAAAAACTTTGCTCTTTAAGACTGTCAATTTATTTTATTTGTATGAAAAAGTTAATAAAAATTCAAGGGACAGAATGGAATAATAGAAATGGATCATTATGATATTGCCATAGTTGGCGGAGGACCAGCTGGACTCTCTGCGGCTTACACTGCAGCAAAAACTGGAGTTAAAGTTATTCTTTTTGAACGGGATAAAGCGATTGGGCAATTTGTAAGAACTAGTGGCGTTTCTTGGATCAGTGAAATGAAAAAATTAGAAATTCCTGAGAAAATTTATAACCCAATAAAGAATTATAGGTTTGTTTCACCTAAAAATGAAATAACTATTAAAGGAACTGAATACAGATCGTGTGTTTTAGATGTCAGGTCATTGTATCAATATCTTTCTTTTCTTGCTGCGAAGGCTGGTGCGGACATAAGCATAAATTCAAATGTTGTCGATGTATTGCGTAGCGAAAATAACAATAAGGTTGCTGGATTAATAGTCAATACCCTGAAAGGGAAGATTGAGGTAAGGACAAGTCTTGTTATAGATGCAAGTGGATTTAATAGTTTTATTGGCGCCAAACTTGGATATGTATCCCCTTGGAAAAGGTATGGAGTGGGTGCGGAATACGAATGTTATTGCGATAATGCAGATCCTCAAACTTGGACTTTAATGGTTGGTAGCAACTATTCTCCTGCTGGGTATGCATGGATATTTCCTTTATCCCAAAACCGTGTCCGGATAGGAGTAGGAGTTGGAAAACCAGAGTCTATTATTGATCCTCTTAAATTATTGAATCAAATAATTGAAAAAAAATTTAAACCTCTGGGAGAATTTGGAAATATTCAACCAATAGAATATCACTATGGATATATTCCTAATCAAGGAGCACGAAATTGTTCAGTATTCGAAGGTTTGATGTTAGTAGGAGATTCTGCAGGTCAGTCAAACCCTCTGGTGCTTGAAGGGATTAGACATGCTATTGAATTTGGAAGATTAGCAGGGCACATCGGCTCCTCCTCTCTTAGTAGCGGTTGTTCAAAAAATTCATTAATGGATTATGAAAATGAATGGAAAAAACAACTTTGTTCTAAAATAGAATCTGCTTTAAGAGTACAATCCAGATGGATTGGTTTAACAGATAATGAATGGGATCATGAAATCTCCATATTGAGAGATATGTCAGTGGATGAATTCATAGATTTTATTAGTTCAGAGTTTTCGCCTCGTAAAATGATAAAGTTAGCACTAAATCATCCTAAATTGGTTGCTCGACAACTTTTCAATCTTATTATCAAAAAATAAAGACTTTTATATCTAGATAAGGCAGCAAGACTGGCGAATTGGCATCAGAATTTACTCCAATTTTGTATGCTTTGGGGATTGGCATTATGGCTGGAATACCATCATTAATTCTATCAAGATTACTTTCTCCTCGAAAAAGGTATAATCCAGTGAAATTTCTTCCAATGGAATGTGGACAAATGCCAACAGGTGAAGGACGTTCGCATTTTATGATGCAGTATTATGCTTACATATTGATGTTCGTTGTTTTTGATGTGATGTCAATATTTCTCTATGCCTGGGGTTCATCGCTTTTATCTATTCCAAAAGAAGCTACTTTACCAATGATGGCCTTTCTTGCTATAATGTTTGCAGCCATGGGATATGCCTTGTACCTTTCTGGTAGAAAAGGAATATGGTAATGGAAAAAAGAAATTTGATAGAATTAAATTATCTTTTTATATATTTATTAATAAAGGAAGTCGATGTTAATTGATTAAGGATCTTATTAATCCA
>OCZS010000007.1_pt1 | contig 62082 bp, 60 predicted proteins | sample 1539071 | NCBI WGS metagenome assembly OCZS01 (sample SAMEA3113584, study PRJEB22503) | soil metagenome
TTTGTGGCCTTGCAGCTCTTTCATCCGCAATGATTCATAGAATAAAAGTCGAGAGTATATTCGAGCTTGAAAAAATTGCAATGCAGCATAAAAGCTTGGAATATACAAAGAAAGACGACCCGATACCAGAGCTTAAGCCAATTGAGATTCCGTTCAGAGTCGAATCTACCTACCCAGTTTCCTTGACCGATTTGTTATATGTCTTGGAAAACATGATTTCTGAACTAACGAATCCTAAACAAAAGAAAAAACAAGTTGATTTAGAAGCAAATTCTTCATTTGATTTTAATCAATACCTGACAAGACTTGAGGAAATATTGAGGGAATATCAGGATCGTATCATGAACTCTCTCAGAATCGAAGGATCAAAATCGTTCAGGGAATTAGTTGCCAGTTTACAACCTATCGAAATTGCTAGAACCTTTATAGCAATGCTTTATTTGGGAATGAGTGATATGCTGGACATAGAGCAAAGAGAAGAAGTCGACGACATTAAAATGATCCTCAAAAATAAATAATTCATGTTGAATTCTATACGTTATCCGAGGCACTAGGACAGAGGAGTTGTTCTCTCAAGATGAGATTAGTGCAAGGATCGAGGCGGCACTTTATTCGGCAGGACGACCACTTACAATAGACGAACTTGTTAAGGCAGGAGGAATTAACTCAAGAGAAAAAACATTGAAGGTAGTTGCTGACTTGGTGAAAAAGATGAAAACTGTTTTTAAAGCTTTAGAAATCGACCAATTAGAGGACGGAACTTTTGTTCTTCAGTTAAAACCCGAATATGCGCCTATCATCAAAAAGTTTGCAAGCCAGCCCATAGTATCAGGAGGTGCTCTAAAGACCCTCTCCTATATAACCTACGAACAACCAGTTCTTTCTAGGAGGCTTGTTCAAATTAGGGGCAGTCAAGTTTATTCTCATCTGAAAGAACTTGAACGGCTTGGTTTTGTCCAGCACGACAAGGTTGGAAGACTTAAAATATTTAAGACAAGTAAGAAGTTTCAGGATTATTTCGGTGTAGAAGACGTTAACACTTTAAAGGGAAGGCTTACAAACATCAAAGGTTAGTTGATACAGAGAGCGTAGAAGCATTAATAATAACGAATTTGTATTTCGAATCCTATGCGCAAATCAATAGAAAATCTGTCTGGGCGGAAATTCACAGGCGGCCATAAAGTCGCTATGAGGGGGAGGCGAAAATTTGAAATTGACAGATATCCCAATGAAGCCCTCTTTGGCGAAAACCATAATAAGACAAGGAGAGTTAGAGGCAACAATAAGAAGACCGCCGTGAAGTTTGGTGCGTTTGTTAACCTAGCCGACCCTGTGTCGAAGAAGACGACCAATTCCAAGATATTGCAAGTGGTAAAAAATCCAGCCAATAAGGACTATGAAAGAAGAGGAGTGATTAGCAAAGGTGCCTTGCTAGAGACAGAATTCGGTATAGCACGAGTAATATCACGGCCAGGACAGGACGGTTGCATTAATGCGGTACTTATAAAACAGTAGATTTGGCGGTTAGTCCTCTTAACAGGCGCTTCAGAAATGTCTATCTTTTCTGTTGGCCCTCTTTATCCAGAACCAGTGCTACTAGTAGAAGGTAAATCAAATAGGGAAGACAGAAAGTTTATTGTAGCAGCAGATCTTCATATAGGTTCCGAAACATACGGTGCTAAGAATGAAATTAATTTAAATTCAAAAATCCTAATCCAAAATATTAATGATAGGTTACTTAGTTTAGTAAAGTCGTCTAAGGCCAATGGAATAATATTGCTAGGTGATCTCAAGTCAAATATTTCTGGAATAACAGGACTGGAGAGGCAAAGCATATCCACGATTCTAGCTTCTCTTTCACACCAAACTGAGGTATACCTTGTACCAGGGAACCATGATAGTTTCATCAAATACATAGCACTGAATTCAGTTAATCTTATTTCACCCAGCGGGATGGTTCTAGGTGACATACTTTTTATACATGGGCATACAATGCCCTCAACTATAAGATCTTGTGTATCAAGAATTATAATGGGGCATGTCCACCCTGTTTTTCTAAAACCCAATAATATTGTAAGCGGACAAAGGGTATGGATTTATCTAAAGGTTAGAAAAGAGGCAGTCTTTCCAAATAGCGATGGGCTGCTGCAAATAATGGTAATGCCATCTTTCTACGGTATTAGTCGGGCACGCCATGACAACAGAAGGAAGGTCGTGTCGCCAATACTTGATCGTGTGGTGAAGGATCACGCAATTAAAGAAATGCTATGCTTGACGCTCGACGGTTCCATAGTGGCCGACCTTTCGTCTGAGGACGATATTCTTCTTTGATTATCCATGGAAGAAAAGAGACGCGATTAGTCGAGACTCCTGTAATTTCTTAGATAATCTATTGTAGGTTCTGACGAGGTAAGCCATTCAAGTGTCTTAACGAAAGAGATTGCCCCCTCTATGGTAGTTAAAACAGGAACCCGCATTTCTACAGCTTTTCTCCTTATCTGGTATTCATCATACAACATTCCGACATATTTTTCAATTGTAGAGGTCGAAGGGATATTAATTATGAAGTCGATTTTTTGCTCGAACAGTAAGTCAGCGATGTTAGGTTTTCTACCGGGCTCACTTAACTTGTACACTCTCTTTACTGATCCAAATAGGTTCGATTCGAGGAATTCAGCAGTATGCTCTGTTGCCATGATTTGATATCCTAAAGAAGAAATTAACGAAATTAAAGATAGGAGCCTAAACTTATTTTTCTGTCCTCCGACACTGATTAATGCAGATCCTGATAATGGTAGCGAGTACCCCGCTGCCAAATAGGCTTTCGAGAGTGCATCATAAAAGCTCTTGCCAAAACAAGCGACCTCTCCAGTCGAGTGCATTTCTACGCCAAGAACAATATCAGCGCCTTCTAACTGCATGAAAGAAAATTGAGGAACCTTGATAGCGAAAGCGGAAGTCTTCAACCATAGATCCTTGGCTGAATCCGGAAGACCTTTGCCCGCCATAGCTCTTGCTGAAAGACCAATCACATTGGCCTCTATGAACTTAGACACGAAAGGCATCGATCGGGATGCCCTCACATTAGCTTCAATGACGAATACTTCTTCATTTTTTACCAAGTATTGAATATTATAAGGACCTATGATGTTAAGGGCCTCACCTATCTTTGATGTATATTCTTTGATAGTTTCCAATGTTTTCCTGTCTTGTCTCCAAGGAGGAATACACATTATTGCGTCACCAGAATGAATGCCTGCGTTGTCTATGTGCTCGATGATCGAGCATACTATAACACCATTCTTTCCTGACACAGCATCCACCTCCACCTCTGCTGCCTCTTGGATGAATTTGCTTATCACGACAGGATGTTCAGGGCTGATGGTTGTTGCCGAGGCTAAGAACTGTTCGAGTTGGTGCTCTGCCCAAGCGACCTTCATTGCTGCGCCACTCAAAACATACGATGGTCTAACAAGAACCGGATAGCCCACGCTTTCAGCAAATTTCTTTGCCTCACTTACATCGGAAAATCTTTTCCATGCTGGCTGTTTGATATTTAGTCTGTCTAGCAGCTTTCCAAACTTAGCCCGGTCTTCCGCCCTGTCAACATCTTCGCTTCTCGTTCCTATAATCTTCGCTCCGCTCTTAGATAATTTAGGAGTAAGATTATTCGCCGTTTGTCCCCCTACACAAGTCACTATCCCGCACGCTCTCTCTCTTTCATATATGTCAAGGACCCGTTCAAAGCTTAACTCCTCGAAGTAGAGGCGATCAGAGATATCATAATCAGTGGAAACGGTCTCTGGATTGCAGTTAATTATCGATACATTTCTGATACCATTGTCTTTTAGACCCCATACCATATTAACTGTGGCCCAATCAAATTCAACGCTGCTTCCTATCCTGTAAGGACCAGCTCCAACTACAATGGTACTCGGCTCATTTTCATAAATTTGGATATCGTCATTGTCGCCGTTATAAGTCATATACAGATAGTTAGTTTTAGCGGGCCACTCAGCAGCAAGTGTATCTATTTGTTTAACTACCGGTCTTATTCCAAATTTGTGTCTTAAGCTTCTTACCTGTTTCTCATCAATACCCAAACATCGTGCAATTTGTCTGTCTGAGAATCCAGTCTTTTTTGCCTCTGCAATTAAGAATTCATCAAAGGCTGAAGCACGTAGGCGATTTTCTATTTCTATAATATTATTTATACACAATAAGAACCAGGGATCTATGTGGGAAAGCTGGTTGATTCTGTCCACCGGAATTCTTGCTTTTAAGGCCCGAAGAACTGTAAACATTATACCATCATCCGGATGAAGAAGTGATTGTTCGATCTTTTCTATTTCCTCATGGGAGTAAGCTTCATCGTTGTTCACATCCGACATAAGTCCGTCTTTATCTATATCACACATTCTGATCGCCTTTTGTACTACTTCTTCGAAATTTCTTCCTATTGCCATTACTTCTCCAACTGATTTCATTGTGCTTCCTAATCTTCGCTTGACATGCTCAAATTTCTGAAAATCCCAGCGTGGCATTTTTAAAGTGATGTAATCGAGAGAGGGCTCAAAACAGGCGGTAGTGGCCTTCGTTATCCTATTCGTAAGTTCTGGAAGACTATAACCAAGACCAATCTTCGCGGCTATGTATGCGAGCGGGTAGCCTGTAGCCTTACTAGCCAGAGCAGAAGATCTTGAAAGTCTAGCATTGATTTCAATAGCGCAGTATTCTTCAGAAAAGGGATTCAACCCGAACTGAATATTACATTCTCCGATAATGTTACATTGCGAGATAGCTCTCTGGCCCGCCGAACGGAGTTTATGGTATTCTATATTGTTGAGAGTTTGAGACGGCGTAACTACTATATTGTCTCCAGTGTGGACTCGCATTGCAAGTACATTTTCCATATTACAGATCACCGCATTATTTCCTTGGCTGTCACGTATTAACTCGTACTCAATCTGCTTCCAATTCCCCACATATTTTTCAATTAACACTTGATGGACTACGCTGAGGGATAGGCCGCGCTGCACAATTTCTTCCAATTCGTATTCATTATAAGCCACACCACCGCCCCTCCCTCCAAGCGTATACGCTACTCGAATAATAACCGGAAAACCCATTTCCTTAGTAATTCCCTTGGCCTCAGACAGCGAATAGGCTGGCGAGCTAGGCAAGACGGGAACATCGCTTTTCTGCATCGCCTCCTTGAACAGCTGCCTGTCCTCCGTAATCCTGATACCTTCTATTTGTGTCCCTAAAACGTTTATCCCGTATTTATTCAGTATTCCTTCATCTTCTAGGGTCACACCACAATTAAGCGCAGTCTGTCCTCCAAAGCCCAACATTATAGAATCTGGTCTTTCCTTTTCTATGACTCTTTGTACATATGCTACACTGATAGGCACCAAATACACCTTCTCAGCAAACCTGCTATCTGTTTGGATTGTAGCAATATTTGGATTGATTAGTACGCTTCTAACATTATCTTCTCTTAAAGCCTTGAGACATTGAGAACCGGAGTAGTCAAACTGGCGGTCAGGATTACTGACTTTCGCCCGCTTCTCCGATTTTAATTGCGCCGCTTCCTATAACAAGAACTTTTTTTATTGATTCATGCTTGGGCAATTTTTCCTCCATTTAATGCGCTTTTCCTATCCAACTTAACTGATTCGCCTCGTCTTACAAGATTGCCTCTGTTCTTAATCAATTCCCAAAACCTGTCGAATACAAATGTGCAGTCATAGGGGCCCGGAGAAGCCTCCGGGTGAAACTGAACTGCAACAATAGGTTTTTCGTCATGTTCTATTCCCTCCACAGTTGTATCATCAATATTTGAAAACCATATTCTAAACCCACTCCCTTTCAGGCTTTCTGGCCTAATCCCATACCCGTGGTTTTGGGTGGTGATATAAGTCTGGCCATTGTTTAAGTCCTTACACGGTTTATTTTGTGCTCTGTGGCCAAATTTTAATTTGAACGTTTTGGCACCAGCGGCTAAAGCCAATATTTGATTTCCAAGGCATATACCCAATGTTGGGGTTGAGGTATCGATTAACTTTGTGGCGGTCTGAATTGTCTCCTGACAATGCGTGGGGTCTCCGGGGCCATTGCTTATTATAACGCCAGCAGGGTTATATTTCATGATCTCCTCATAACTAGAATCCCAGGGCAATAACACAGCCTTATATCCAGACTTTATAATATTTCTTATTATGCTGTATTTTGTTCCTGTATCTACAAGTACAATGCATTCTTTCTTATCATCCCCATACTGACGCACATGACGCGCTGACACTTCATTCATGAAATTCCTGCCCTCGTAGTTCTCGCTTTCCATCAATTCTAATAACCTGGATTTCTCAGCAACAAGATTACTGGAGACAGACATTGCTCCCGCCATCACTCCCCTGACTCTAAGTTTCTTGGTGAGCTCTCTCGTATCAATTCCATAGATTCCTGGAATTCTTTCTTCGTATAGCCACTGATCCAAAGTTTTGATGCAGGTCCAGTGACTTGCAATAATCGACAGATTGTGAATCAGAAGGCCCTTTATCTGAATTTGATCCGATTCAAAGTATTTTGGTAGTCCATAAGGGTCCTGCAGCTTGTTGCTAGGAACTCCATAATTCCCGATGAGAGGATAAGTTATGCATAAGATCTGCCCTCTATACGACGGGTCCGTAAGTGTTTCAGTGTATCCTACCATACCCGTATTAAAAACCACTTCACCTGCAGAGTCAGTCGGATATCCAAATCCGATGCCTGAGTAAGAGCTACCGTCATCCAGCATTAGTTTAGCTCTATAACCACTATACAATTGCTTAAGTCTAGGAATTTTAAACCCTAAAATAATTTTAGATATAGAAATTTAAGTGTTACACTTGTGCTCATTTATTACCATATCGGCACTCAGGCCTGACCGCAATAAAAAATACTTCTGGATTAATGTCTCGTGTTCTTGCTCTCAGTCACTTTAGCCATCCAACCGGTATATCTTGATACAACCCATTTGGCAATACTCTTCTAATTGAAATTGGTAGTGCCTTGGCTTCTAACTCCAGGGCAGCAAGGGATACAGAATCTTTAACTTCCCCGGGAACTCTGATTAGCGAAGGGGCACCTAATGATAGTTGCAGCGACCTTGCACCTGTTATCCTTGCCCTCTCAAATCTCGTGAGTGAAAGCGGGCCTACCAGAACTTGTTTACCGCTATAAGTTATTTCCTTGAGTTCAAATTCAACTTCGTCGTATGTGACGATTTCGTCCTCTGGACGAGTCATTTTCTTTGTCTCGTCTGGCCGTTCTTGATGACTATCCTTACCCTCCATGAGAACTTTGGCGGGGCCAGCGCTCTTCTTGGTTGTGTTGCGCGAGTCCACTTTGCTCTTACTTAAAGTAGCCTTCTTGGTAGGTCTTTGTTTTGGATGAGTGGCCTTCTTATTTGCAATGGATTTACTTGAAGATTTTACTACCAAGAACACAGCAAAAGATAATAAATATCTAATTAAATGTTGCGAATTTTGCAAATACCCTTGGTATCGTTCGATTTATATTTTGGTATTATTGGTCATACGCTTCGAGGGTGTAATCGGAATGGAAGGAGGTTCAGTTTCGAGGGTTAAAGTAATTCTTGAAATTTCAAGCAAAGGGATTGCAGAGGGTGAAATAGTACGTCATTCTTCCCCCTTGACTTCAGCCGCAATTTTAAAGTCATTGCCGATGCAGAGAAGAGCGAATAAATTTGAAAATAGATTTGTATATATGGAAACACATCTAGGATTAGGGAGAGAAAAACAGAGAACGCGCTTCGAAAGGGGCGAAATGGCATTTATGACTCTCAATGGCTCAATATGTGTATTCCTAACTGACACCGTCTCCGCACCTATGAATCCGCTTGGGTTAGTAGAATCTCATTTAGATTTATTGGAAGCGGTTGAGCCAGGAGATTTGCTTATTATAAGGCGAGCTACAGACAAGTTAGATAAACAAATATGCTCTGCTACGTAATTAATCTGTAGACTTTATGGCCGCTATACCCACCGATACTCATTATTACCCCTTTGGATTCTAGAGATTTTATATAGCTGTTTGCAACGGAGATCTTAACGCCGGAAGCCCTAGCAAAACCTTGTGTTGTTATTGCCTTCATATTCTGGATCGTCTTTCTACCCTGAGATTCTTCTACGAACACAGCCAGCTTTTGTTTCTGTCTTCCCCTATCTTCTACCTTTGCGCCATCTTCTTTTTTATCCTTCTTTGTTCCTCCGGAGTCCGCTGACGTTGATTTTTCAGAAAAGGAGCCAGACTTTTTCTTATTTGCTTCCATGCTGGTTTAGTGACTGAACCATCTTATAAGTCATAATCATTCTGAAGTTCGTAGCCGCATTAAATGAATATGACTCTATACTTCAGATAAGAAACTAAATTAAACAAGGTGTTACTGGAGACGCAAAAGGTATAGCAAGGGTAGCGGTGCTCTAGGGTGAAAAATAATTTGAGAAAGAATGATACCAAAGGTAAAAAAATAGTTTATGATAAAGATCCATGACGTAATAAAGTTTCATAATGCCTGCGTCGAAAAATCACAATTACAATGGCCACAGAGCATGCAACTAACTATTCGGTGGATAACATGAAGAAAATTCTTAACACTGTAAAACGGATCTAGATTGAATATCTCTGAGGGATCTTAAAATATCGAAACAGGTAATATTGTAAATTAAACCAGCCAGAAGCCTTGTAAAAACCCTAGCTCCTTCTTTTCCTTATTCCATTTGAACCGAAACATATCAACTTTTAAATAGGCTTCAAAAATGATAGATATGGTCATAGGTAGAGAGATTCGACTAGATCGGATTATGAAAGGCGGAAAGATGCTTTGTATACCTATGGATCATGGAATTAGCAGCGGTCCTATTAGAGGGCTAGAAGATCCTCGATCTTTGATCTATGAATGCGAGCATGCCGGTCTTACATGTGTTTTGGTAAACAAAGGTATTATTAAGGCTATGCCGCGACCGATCAGAATTGGCTTGATAGCCCATATGTCTGCCAGCACTTCTCTTGGTCCATCTCCAAACGAGAAAGTTTTGATGGGAGGAGTGGAGGAATCTATTAGACTTGGTGCTGACGCTGTTTCTGTACATGTTAACATTGGAGCAAAAGAAGAACCCGACATGCTACATGATTTGGGACTCGTTTCTGATGAATGCACAGCGTGGAGCATCCCATTGGTTGCGATGATGTATCCAAGAGGCGAGAACATCAAGAATCCTCATGATGTTGAAGTTGTAGCCCACGCTGCAAGAATAGGTGCCGAAGCTGGGGCTGATATCGTTAAAGCGGTTTACACGGGGGATATTGACTCTTTTAAAAAAGTCACTAAAGCCTGTCCTGTTCCTGTAGTAATAGCAGGAGGCCCAAAGGCCAATACTGATTATGAGATTCTAGAAATGTGCGAATCAGCAATGAAGGCTGGTGCGAGGGGTGTAACATTCGGACGAAATATTTTTCAGCATGAGAACCCCGTTTCTATCGTACGTGCATTGCATAGGGTTGTCATAGATGGTGTAAGCCATGAGGATGCATTTGAGGTGCTTCGACGTGCTCAAAAGTAAAGAGTTAGTGATCAAGCCTGCGGTGTCGATCAGTGATATGCAAGGTTTCCTTTCAAAGATAAGAAGAAGCAACATTAAACTGCTATATCTGGACCCTCATCTGGTTGGAGACCAAGACTTTAAGATTATCTACCCTTCGGACCAAGCAGATATTGTTATATGTGAAACCATCGAAGAATTAAAGAAATTAAAGTCTCTGAAAAGATCCTGTGGATTCGTTAAGAAGGTGTCTAGCAACGATGATTTAGAAGAAATTGTTATCGCATCTTCGATCGGTCCGGACCTCGTGATAATTGAAACTACAAATTGGAAAATAATCCCCTTAGAGAATATCATTGCCAGACTTCATAAGTCAGGTACTAAAATTTACACTACTGCAAACAGTGTCGATGAAGTAAGAACGATGTTTGCAGTTTTGGAACTAGGGACCGACGGGGTGATTTTCACAACCGACGACGAAAAACAGGTAATTGACCTAGGAGCATTTTTAGAAAGAATAGATCTTCCCCTCCAGGCATCACGAATAGTGGAAATCAAAGACGTGGGCGCGGGAGAGAGAGTGTGTATTGATACGGTATCCATGCTCAAGACGGGCGAAGGGTTACTCGTTGGTAGCAAAGCAAACTTCCTTTTTCTTATTCATAACGAATCGATAGGCTCATCATTCACGTCGCCTCGTCCATTTAGGGTAAACGCGGGTGCAGTTTACTGCTACACACTATTGCCTGACGGTAAAACTAAATATCTATCTGAAATTGAATCAGGTTCTGAAGTTCTAATTATTAGCCAGGAAGGATTGTCACGGCCCGTGATTGTAGGACGATCGAAAATTGAAACCCGTCCATTGCGTCTAATAAAAGCGGAAACGAACGGTGAACAAGGAAGTATTATCCTCCAAAATGCCGAAACTATACGAGTGGTTTCTAAGGAGGGAAACCTGGTCTCAGTAACGGATCTCAAGGTCGGAAACGAGATCCTGACTCATATTTCCCAAAGGTCTGGCCGCCATTTTGGAATGAAGATCGATGAGTATGTTTTAGAAAAATAATTACACTCCTGCCTTGGTTGCTAGACAGATAATCTTTGTTTATCTGAAAGTTCACTATTTTTAAGTATCCCAGATATGCATCAAAAATCTATTCACAATCATGTTCCTTAATAGGAATTTTGTAGATCAAATAATTACTGGTGACTGCAAGAATGTCTTACGAGAGATTCCTCCTAATTCCATCCAACTTACTATTACTTCTCCTCCCTACAGAAATGCCATAGATTATGATCTGCATTTATCAGGTAACGGTCGATATTATCGAGGGAAAACTAAGATCGGAACCTCAGAGTATCTGGATGAGATGTCTGAAATTTTCAACCATTACGTATATGGGGCAACTAAGGAGGGAGGGTACTGTTGTATCGTAATCGGCAACGAAGTGGTCAATGGCACAATTTTACCTCTCCCACATATGTTACTGTCAAAAATTGTGCAACCCTCTGGCAATTGGAACCTTCATGAAGAAATTATATGGCACAAAGTAACCGGGGGAACTAATAGATATGGCTCGTTTGTAATCAATCCTTATCCAAAGTACTATAGAGCTAATATTATGCACGAATTTGTCCTGGTGCTGAGGAAAGGAGAAGTAACTAGCGGAAGGACAAAGAGAAGCGAATTGTTACCAGCCACTCATGAGGAATGGACAAAAGAAATAGCAAATTCTATATGGCATATAGCGCCAGTCCCTCCCGGATTCATTGAGCATCCATGTCCTTTTCCTGAGGAAATTCCTTATCGACTAATGAAATTGTATTCTTACGAAAATGATGTTATACTGGACCCATTTAACGGTAGCGGACAGACTACCAAGGTAGCCTTTCATTTTCAACGCCACTATATTGGAATTGAAGTGATGGAACAGTACAATAGATTAGCTTCAAGTCGCCTTGCTAAGGAGAAGGTTCACATAAGGCCCGAAGCTCTGATTGCAAATTGGAAGAAAATCCCATCCCATTATGGGAACGCAGGTTCAGCCGCCTAATTGGTAATTTTTATTCCCACTTTTGATTCTCTTGATATTTGCTAGCGACCAATAACATACTTTCAAGGTGATGCGAATGGGTCAATGTAATGCTATCTTATGCTACTGGTTTCAAACGATGTTTTATGTGTAATTGTGTCAGAATCGTAACGACTATAAAGTATTTTATAAATGACTTAGAACAAAAGACGTTAACTGATGAGGATTTGTGCATCAATAGGAGCAAATAATCTGGGGGCGCTAGAAAGACAAATAAAGAAAGCTTTTTCTATGGGAGCAGACTATATAGAAATCCGTTTCGACTTTCTAAAAATCTCGGATATTGAAGCTGCCATAAAAATTGCCGAACCAACGAAGTCTAGAGCAGTATTCACGTTAAGGTCAGCAGATGAAGCAGGTACATTTGAAGGCAGTGAGAATAAAAGAGTCACATTGCTAAAAAGGTTATCCACAGCAGGACCTATGCTTTTAGACGTTGAATATCTTACCATCAGAGATAATGACGACTTAGCAGACTTCTTGATAAGCCAACGGACGCCTATTCTCGTTTCTTGGCATGACTTCAAACGCACTCCTCCAAACAATCAATTACGGCATATCCTAGCTCAAATGAAGATTTACAGTAATTATGCGAAAATAGTTACAATGGCTAAGGATGCTGACGATGCATTCAGAGTACTTGAGCTTTATGAAGGTATTACAGGAGTAGAGCTAATTGCCTTTGCTATGGGTGAGTTTGGTATTATATCGAGAATTCTCTGTACGATGGCAGGCAATGCCCCGTTTACATACGCAACAGTGGAAAGAAGTACCGCGCCCGGTCAGCAAGACCTTTGTTATATGAGAAGGTTGTTTGATAGAATTAACTCCTTTTATTACTGGAAACCAAATGCGAATTAAAAATAGCAGCAATACCTATTGTATCATTGGTGATCCTATACAACATTCGCTTTCGCCTGCTATGCAAAATGCAGCATTCAATGCGCTGGGGCTGAATAGCTCGTATATTGCATTTAGAGTCAAAATGGGAGAGCTAGAAGAATCTATTGGATCTCTCCGCGCTATTGGGGTGTCTGGATTCAATATTACAGTGCCACATAAAGTTGAAGCCATGAAATATCTGGATGATTTTGACACTAGTGCCTGTAAAGCAAATGCAGTTAACACAGTTCACAATGTAGGGGGGCTTCTCAAGGCATACAATACAGACATCTACGGTTTTATCCATCCCTTACATCTGCGTAAAGTTAATTTTGATGGAATAAATGTTCTTCTGATAGGAGCCGGAGGTGCTGCGAGGGCAATATTAGCAGCACTGGGAGACGAAAACGGAATCTCAGAAGTAAATATAGCGAACCGTTCAGAAGGTAAGGCGAGAGCCCTATTAGAAACGCCGTTGACCCGCCGGCTAAATTGCGCGACGGTTCCATGGGAAAAAATCTCGAAATATTCTAGAAAGGCAAGGTTGATCGTGAATGCAACAACCATTGGAATGAACAATGAGCCCAGTTTATTGAAGCCCCAGGATATAAATAAAGATGCCATAGTTTATGATATAGTATATAAGCCTGTAAACACTAACCTTGTGGAAAACGCAAAATATGCCGGTGCAGGCATAATATATGGACATGAGATGCTGCTTTATCAAGGGGCGAAGTCATTCGAAATATGGACTGGGATGCCCGCTCCGATTCATGCCATGAAAAAAGCGTTACTGGGAACAGTAGGTGAACCTTCATAAATACTAGAGTCGAATCGACTATACATGGGGCCATTTCAATAGTTAACGCAATTGCAACTGGTTATGGTTCGGCCCTCGGCATATCCTTAAAGGTAAAAGTTGAACTCGAATTACAAAAAGGCCAGGGGATACTTTTTCAACCCGAGCCAGGAACTGATTTGCTCAAAAAAATAATTGACACGCTTCTCCCAAGAGGAATTGTAAGAGACAACCTAGTAAAGGTAAAGGTAAAATCACAAATTCCTGCTGGAATGGGGTTGAAAAGTTCCAGCGCCGTGTCAAGCGCTATGGCACTTGCTTGCTCTGGACTTATTGGCAATAGTTTAGACGACAATATTATTTTGAATTCAGCGGTACGTGCCTCATTAGATGCCGGAGTCACTGTCACGGGAGCCTACGATGATTCAACTGCATGTTATTTCGGAGGAGTTGTAGTAACAAACAACTATGGATGCGAACTTATCCACAGGGAAGAGGCGCCAGCCGATTTATTTGTCGTAATTTTTCTTCCAGTTGATAACAGGCGTGGAAAAATTTGCAATTTATATGCATTCTCAGACCTCTTCATGGAAGCGTTTAACCTAGCCAAATCTCGACATTACTGGAGAGCCATGAAACTGAATGGCCTACTTACTACGTCTGCCCTTTCTGGTGACTATGAACCCCTTCTGGCAAGCATACGAAGAGGCGCATTGGCAGCTAGCATTTCAGGAAATGGTCCATCGGTAGCCGCTGTCACGTATAAAGAACATGTAGACGACATCAGACAAATTTTTGACACATATAATGGAGTAACTCTTGTTTCCAGAGCTAATAATGAAAAGGCGAGTGTCAAGGTAATAGTTGGTTAGTATTCAAATACACAGATCAAGAATCGCTGGAGCGCTACGATGTCCACCTAGCAAAAGCTATACTCACAGAGCAATTGCTATTGCCTCACTTGCCAAAGGAAGATCTATCATCAATATGCCCTTGATATCCAGAGACACAATGGCAACATTATCGGCTTCGAGCGCCCTGGGAATAAACATCAATCAACAAAAATCGAGACTGATTATAGAGGGAAAACATACTTTAGATACACCCGAAAACATCGTGAATGCAGAAAATTCTGGGACCACAATTAGAATATATGCTGTGATGGCCGCTCTGAGTAAGAGAGGATTCACTGTTTTGACTGGGGATGCAAGTCTTCGCAGGCGACCGATGCAGCCCGCACTTGATGCGTTAAGTCAACTCGGTGTGGTATGTTATTCTTCACAAATGAATGGCTTGGCTCCACTTTTGATTAAAGGGGGTGGTATTCAAGGAGGTAAAGTCATAATTAACGGAAATATTTCAAGTCAATTTCTATCCTCATTGTTAATATCAGCAATCTACGCAAGATCTCCGGTTTCGATCCGCATAAGGGGACGACAAGTATCGAAACCATATGTTAACTCAACTATATCTACAATGGGAAAGTTCGGAGTGACCATTGATTATGAGAAGGATTTCTCAGAGTACTATATCGAGAATAAAAGATATAGACCTACACAGTTCCAAGTTCCTGCAGATTTTTCCACTGCAGCATTACTTCTTGCAGCTGGTGTTATGGCAGGAGGAAGCATCACCTTAAAGGGATTAGGTTTCTCGTTACCTCAAGCCGATTCAAGGATATTGGAAATCCTGAAGGAAATGGATGCTGAAATAACTGTTAATAGGGAACGGGGGGAGGTAAGGGTAATAGGTTCCAGATTTATAGAAGGTGGTAGCTTTGACCTTACTGATTCTCCTGATCTCTTACCCGTTATTTCCATACTAGCTTTAAAAGCTAGGTCTCCTGTCAAAGTAACAGGTATTGCCCATGCACGTTTGAAAGAAACCGATAGGGTAGCAAATATAGCGTCCCAAATAAAGAAATTTGGAGCCAGAGTTGTAGAAGAGGAGGACAAATTATTGATAGTCTCTCCACGCGTTCTCAAGAATACAAGTATTCAAACCTTTAACGATCATAGGCTATTCATGGCATTTACAATCGCATCTCTACTAACAGAAAAATCAGAGGTCGAGGGTGCAGAATCCATCGGCGTTTCGTATCCAAATTTCTTGCAAGACCTAGTACGACTCGGAGCAAAGATAAGTTTTCAATAGCGTCAGAATGATTTCTAATGGACTATTTTCGTTCCCATATTATCAACTCAGTTTGTCAGACGTGACTGAACAAAATGTCGCCCGCTAATCATTTGATATACACTTATAGAAGCCATCGTCGTGCCATGGATTGTTTGAGCGATCTGAAAGTGGAATATATATAGAGTAGCGATAAGCTTGTCTACTGGTGCAATGGTTGGGAGCTTAATCGGCGAACGCTTCGCTTGCATGAGTTTTGGGGAAAGTCATGGCAAATGTGTAGGGATGGTTATCGATGGATGCCCAGCAGGATTGCAGCTAAATGAAGCGGATATTCAACCTCTGCTTGATCTTAGAAAACCTGGACAAACCGTAATTGCTACACAAAGAAAGGAAGAAGACAAGGTAGAAATACTGTCTGGGGTTTTCGAAGGTTTCACCACAGGTGCGCCAATATGTATGTTAATATGGAACAAAGATCCTGATTCTCGTTCCTACGAAGCGATTGTAACAAGACCTCGTCCCGGGCATTCGGATTACCCTGCGAAAGTAAAGTACGCCGGATATGCAGATTATAGAGGAGGAGGAAGATTTTCTGGACGGTTGACAGCCTCATTTATTATGGCAGGCGCTGTCGCAAAGAAGCTGCTCTACTATACTTTAGGCATAGAGATAACTGCTTATACGGTCCAGATTGGTCAAATAAGAGCAAACGATATTGATTTAGAAGATGCAAGGAAGAACAGATATACGAATGATATTCGATGTCCCGATCTGTCTGCCGCGGGCCAGATGAGAGAAGCAATACTACAAGTCAGGAAGGAGGGAGACTCATTGGGTGGAGTTGTCCAATGCGTGTGCACGGGCCTGCCAGTAGGTTTGGGTGAGCCTATTTTTTCATCTTTGGAGGCTGACATTAGCAAGGCAGTATTCAGCATCCCCGCGGTTAAAGCGGTTGAATTTGGGTCAGGATTTGGCGGATCCGAAAAAAAAGGGTCGGAGAATAATGACCCGTTTACCGTCAATAACAACAAAATAGTGACAAAAACAAATAACGCAGGAGGAATTTTAGGTGGCCTATCCAACGGGATGCCTATAAAAATGCGAATTGGCTTCAAACCTGCTTCTTCAATAAGCCGTACGCAGAGTACTATAGATCTTTCTACCCTTTCAGAGGTAGACCTTAATGTGTCTGGCAGACACGACCCATGTGTCGTACCAAGAGCGCCTCCGGTGGTTGAATCCATAGTAGCTGCTATTATTGCAGACCATGCTATCAGATCTGGATTTATAGGACCTGTTTTGAAGAAATGGTCAAAAAAACGAGACACGAAGAACTAAGCAAACTGCGAGCTCAGATTCGCGATGTTACGCTTGAAATCATAGCTAACGCTCACAAGAGGATGGAACTTTCAGAACGGATAGGAACTATTAAGGGGAATCTGAACATTGAGATAGAGGACGAAAGAGTAGAACAGGAGATACGTCGGTCTGTTACCGAATTCTCCCATAAACGAGGAATTGATCCTGCTTTCGCCGGAAGGCTCCTAAATATACTGTTGATGGAATCGGTCCGGCTGCAGCAGATACAACAGAAGAAACCTAGGTATACTACTCTAGAAAACACCCACCTCAGCGTTTTTATGAAAGCCAAGGAACTTGAGAGCTCAGGGAAGAAGATCATCCATTTGGAGGTGGGAGAGCCTGACTTTCCGCCTCCTAGGAGCCTAAAGAAAGCTCTAATTGAGTCATATAAAAAGAAACAGTATCATTACACAGACTCTAGAGGATTGCTGAAGCTACGCCAGGCTATTGCAAAAAAAGTTGGTAACGGGACTGTAGATAATGAGGTGATTGTCACCTCGGGGGGAAGATTCGCTATATTTTCAGCCATGCTCGCTCTACTAAAGCAAGGAGAGGAGGTAATTTCCATTGATCCATCCTGGCCTGCCTATCGCGAGTTCGTAGATTTTGCGGGGGGAAAAATAAAAATCCTACATACTACTTTGGAGGAAAGATGGGCTCCTGATATCAGACAACTCGAGGCGATGATAGGGCATCATACTAAAGTAATCATTCTAAACTATCCAAACAATCCTACCGGTAAGGTTTTGGACGAAAAGGATATTACCAGAATCATCTCTTTGGCCAAAGATAACGGACTGTATGTGATAAGCGACGAAGTTTATTCAGACTATGTATTTAGAGGGTTTACAAGTTTGACACGCTATAAATACGACAAAAGTATAGTAGTTTCATCATTTTCTAAATCCTGTGCTATGACGGGTTTCAGGGTTGGTTATGGGATTGCAGAGAAGGAAATTATTGACAAGATGGCGAGGGTTCAGGCTATTGCCTTGACAAGCGTGGCAGAACCCATGCAACATGCAGCATTGAGCGCAATAGATTACAATCCTGCTGGGAACGTGAAATTGATCAAGGAGCGATTAGACCTAATATCAGAGAAGCTATGTAATATGTCACTAGACTTCATAACACCTGAAGGTGCTATGTATGTCTATCCACGGCTAAGAGGTTTAATCCAGACTGATGCAGAATTAGTAAAAACACTCTTGAAATTAGGAGTTGCAGTGGCACCAGGAAGTGGATTTGGAGAGAATTATAAACAATTTATCAGAATTTCGGCCTGCCAGCCAAAAAAACTGCTGGAACAAGGATTAGAAGTTATCAAGTCCATCCTGTTCGTGCACTGATGGAAATGGTCCAACAGGTATCTATCATAGGTGCCGGGGGCAAGATGGGCTCATGGTTTTTGAGACACTTTTCTAAGAAATCGCAGATAAAAGTTTTGGCATACGATAGAAAAGTACTATGGAAACCCCCCCAACACGTGACGTTGTGTGCAAATGTGGATAGTTGCGTGAGGGAAGCGGATCTTGTATTAGTCTGCGTGCCCATTGCTATCGCACCTTCCATCATAAAGGATTGTGCTTTGAGCATGAAGTCTGGTGCAGTATTGGCAGAAATCTCTTCAGTTAAAGCTAAGACTTTTGAGGCGTTGAAGAAATATTCCAAAAAGATTGTCCCCCTTTGCATACACCCGATGTTTGGACCTGGTGCATCCAGTATTAGAGATACAAGGGTACTCCTTATACCAGTTAAAAATGAGAAAACCGAGTCAGATATGGTATCCTCTCTACTGCGAGGATCGGAAGTTATAGTACTTCCTAGCGCCCAAGTACATGACAGGTACATGGCAATAATTCTTGGATTAACTTATTTAGTAAATATGACATTTGCTAAGCTCTTATCAAAGGAGGACATCCTATATTTGCAAAAGATATCTGGAACTTTTTTTAGGATCCAACTCCTTCTAATGCAGGGAATCCTGAGTGATGATCCTAATCTTATTACCTCTATAATATCTCAGAACGCGTACACTAAAAAGTATGTTTCGGAATATCTTGCTGAAGCCGACACGCTCACGAGAATAATCCAAGAAGGAAGAGATCGCGAATTGTTGAGAGACCTGCTAACAATTAAATCAATTTTCGGACGAAATGTTGACTTGCACATGTCCTATCGAAATATATATACCATGTTTAGAAAACGGAAGGAACTTAGGTAGGATTCTTGTCTCATATGAGTCAGACTGTTCTGAATCACGTGACTTTTCGACAGAGAGTTGAAGTTGAGTGCTAGGTACGGTACGTTAGGTCAGACGGATAGCCTCCTATGATATATACCATTAATCATAATGCAAATTACGAAATGAAAAAACAATTTGCTAACCATCTCTTATGTCTTCAGCATGAAGACAGGGAGGTTCGGCTTTCATTAGTTCCATTGCATGTGGCTGATGACAATGAATGTATTGAAGGATTTTTGAAGTGTTCTCATTGTGAAGCCACTTATCCAATAATAGAGGGAGTCCCGATCGTTGTAAAAAACTTTGCAGAGTATATCCAGAGAAGAACTTCTAGATATGGCAAATGGTTATTGGAAACAAGAACGGAGAAAATGAAAGGTTTTCTAAGAGAAGTAGGTAGGCACTTAGAGACATCTCATATTGAAAACGATCGCTACGAAGAAGAAGGTGTTTGGTTTGCACCGTATAGATGGACACATTATGATCACGATCCGACAGATAGATTTCTCAGCTCTTTGAGGTGGCGGTTAAAACCAAATGAGTTATACAACAGAATAATTCATGGGATAAATCCAAAAATGGATGGCATAGCCCTTGACATGGGTTGTTCGCTAGGCTATAGCACCTCGACACTTGCCAACAAATACGCTTTTACCATAGGAATTGATTTGTCTTTCTCTTTTATAAAAGAAGCCAGAAAGCGGATGTTTGAATTTAGACAGGGAAACGTAGAGTTTTGTGTTGCGGACTGCCTCTTCCCACCATTTGGTTCAGAAAAATTCGATTTGATTACCGTATTTAATATGATAAATCTATTAGATACGTCGAAATTACTCCCTTCGGTTCATTCTCTGTTGAAACCATCGGGCTATACTATTATCGCGGATCCTTTTGATTTTAATCATGAACCTCGGCCCCAAAAGAAGTTCGACAGTCAATCGTTCAGAGAGTTTCTTAAAGCTTCTAGGTTCAAGGTTGAAGACAAGACGGATACAAAAGAATCTTTTATTCCTTGGATCCTAAAAGTAAGTGAGAGAACATATCTATTCTATTTCGTAGATTATATCAGAGCAAGAAAAATTTCTAAACACAAAGTACGCTAATTCAACATTCCGGTAATCTGGAGGAGTCTACAGGTATCTGCATCTGCGTCCTGATTTGTCTCTGTATTCGAGGCCAAACTCTGTTAAGGATAAAAGATCCCTACTATTAAACACCGTACCATCTTTACAGACGAGCCTATCTCCGATGCAACAGCTGGCGCATATTCCGATTCCACATTTCATATACCGTTCGAGGCTTGCCTGAACCGGAATTGATCTTGGCAAAGCAAGCTCGAAAACCTTCTTCATCATACCTTCGGGACCACATGTATATATGGTGTCGAATCTTTCTGTACTTATCAGGTTCAGCATAGCGTCAGTGGCCCGCCCTTTCATTCCATAGCTGCCGTCCTCAGTCGTGATGACAATTTGATGGTTCGTGTCCCCTAAACATTTTAGTGCCATTTTTTCGAAGAATACTTCTGACTGGATTTTTGCCCCGATAATTAAGGTTGTATTTATTCGAGAGCTATTTAGAGGACCTGCTAATCGTAGTAGCGGAACCAAACCAGTCCCTCCTCCCACCAGCATTACTCTCTTGGCATTCTTCTGAATCTTAAAAGTATTCCCATATGGCCCTCTCACACCTAACCTGTCGCCTACTTTCTTGTTGTATAATGAGGTTGAACCATATCCCTTCTTTCGTACAGTCACTGCTGCATAAAATTGTTCGTGCCAGATCATCGCGCTCATCGGTAGCTCCTCCGCCCCGGGGATCCAAATCATTAAGAATTGCCCTGCTCCTGCCTTCGAGCTTGTTCCGTCTCTGAAAGCCAAAGTTCGTACTGTAGGGGTCTCCTCAACAATTTTTTCAATCCTAACAATACGCAGCCTATCAATATTTGTGTGCAAGACCTATTATCTCCATCACACTTTTTGCATCTTTCCGTTTGAGATAAGTCCATATGCCCAAGTTGATTGCATAAAAACTGGATAATCCTTTGGTTGCTATAACGCTTCCCAATTGGACAGCCGATGCTCCTGCAAGCATTGCTTCTACTGCATCCTCCCAATTGAAAATCCCGCCACATGCTATGATGGGGATTCCGATCTGCTTAGTAATTTCATAAACACACCTTATCATTAAAGGTTTGATTGGCTTTCCTGAGAGTCCACCTATCTTATTGCTAAGGATTGGCATTCCTGTCTCAATATCTATTGCCATCGCCCTAAGCGTATTAATGGCAGTTATTCCATCTGCTCCTGCATCTTTCGCGACAGACGCGACTGAAAGTACATCGGCGTTTCCTACACCCACTTTTACGAAAACCGGTTTAGTTGTACACGATTTTGTTGCCTTGACGACTCGGTAGACCATTTCAGGGTCGTCGCCTATCTCTACCCCCATCTTTGCTACGTGTGGGCATGAAAGATTAATCTCGTAGCCAGTTATATTCAATCTATCGAATTTCTTAACTAACAAGGGAAAATCCTTATCAGATGATCCAGCAAGACTTACTAAGATGGGGAGATTATCATTTTCTCTAATTTCTTGTGAAAAAGCATCTGCTCCTGGATTTGCTAAACCTACTGCATTCAGATAACCAGAATTGTTCAACGAAACAATAGTCGGATTTCTATATCCTTCAATTGGGGAATTACTAATTGACTTACTAACAATAGCTCCTACATTTAGTTTATACAACCTCCTAAACAGATTCATGGAAATACCCAGAAAACCTGAAGCAAGCATAGTTGGATTACGCAAACACATACCTGCAAAACTTACAGAAAGGGTACCATTTGCTAAACGTTGTTCTCTTGTCAATTCGCGTGCACCCTCAGCAAACTACGAGGTACTTGTATAAACTTTTTCTCATATGAACGTCTAGCGCTGACTTGTAAAGATGCTTTCCGGCTTCAAATAGATTACGAACTCAGAGCGCTCACTGGTAATTCGTAAAATAAGATGTATAAGATTTTTGGCACAGGTATATCTAGTCCAATATTCTATCTAAACTTGTTATAATGTCTCTCCAGAGCCAAGTTCACCCAGGCCACGTCAGGACTGATAGTCCAGAGAAAAACAAATTTAAGGGTGAGACCGTACAGAAGGTTTAGAAAATCGGTATTTTGTTCCTTATAGATGAAATAGATTTGGTATGTCTGAAGTGTTACCTTTTCAATTATGAGATTGGGATTTAGTAGTAACGCTTTTAAGAAATTTTCATTAGAGCAATGTATTCCGCTAGTATCTCAAATAGGTTATTCCGCTGTGGAAATACTCTGCGACGTGCCCCATGCTTACCCGATCAAAGCGCAAGATGTAGCTGGAATCAGAGCCCTCCTTTCCAGCAACAACCTGGAAATTTCTAATCTGAATACCTTTACTTTGTACGCCATTAGAGATACCTATCATCCGTCCTGGATCGAGGAGGCAAGCGAAATGAGGCAAATTCGCCTCGAGCACACAATAAATTGTATAGAACTTGCGAGTAAATTGGGCTGCAAGAATATATCAACAGAAGCTGGAGGACCTTTTTTTAAAGAAACAAATAATCAAGCTGTATTGATGCGTCGTTTCATAAAGGAGATCAATGCAATATCAAGAATTGCAGAACAACATGGAGTAAAAGTGCTTATAGAGCCTGAGCCCGGACTCTTGTTAGAAACATCTAGAGACTTCTTATCATTTATAAAAAATATTAAATCAGACTATATCAGGCTAAATTTTGATATAGCCCACTTTTATTGCACAAGGGAAGATCCTACAGAAATGATATACAGGTTGTCAGATTTTATAGAACATTTTCACTTGTCCGATATAGCAAGTAATAGGATTCACAACCATCTTATTCCTGGGCAAGGGTCCATCAACTTCAAATCAGTATTTAAGGCAATTGGTGAACTAGGGTATAAAGGATTTGTAACGGTAGAACTGTATCCCTATCAGAATAATCCAGTATATGCGGCGACCAAGTCCTATAATTTCTTGCAACGTCTACAAGCAGAACTCTAGGATCAAATCGCAGATCTGCTACGAAGGACAATATTTTTACCGATCATCAAGTAGTTGCAACTCGTGCGTCCAGTGTGATCGCTCGCAATGATCTGGGTGGGATGTTATCTGGCAGGATATGAGGCGTCAGATTTTATATGTGTCTCATCACATTAGCTATAAATATAAATAATGAACACATCCGAAACGTTTGGAATTGATTAAGCATGTATTATTGATCGACGTTGTGGGCCTGGAACTCAAACACTTGGAATCTGGATGTCTGTTGCCGAACATATCCAAAATTGCATCTATGGGAGAATATTCCAAAATGGAGCCCGTGTTTCCTGCAGTGACTTGTACAGTCCAAGCTAGCATATTGTCAGGAAAATATCCAAATGAGCACGGCATCATTTCAAACGGACTGTATGACAGGAAGATGTACAACGTATCTTTTTGGGAGCAAGCCAATAGCTTAGTCCAAACCGAGAGGATATGGGACTTGATAAAGAAGAATAGACCGTTTCACAAAACAGCAATACTTTTTGGACAACATACGATGTTTTCAAACGCAGATATCGTAGTCACACCAAGACCTCTCCATCTTGCGGATGAAATGATAGCGTGGTGCTATTCAAAACCAGCTGGATATTACGAGGAATTAAAATTCAAGTTGGGCGAATTTAATTTAGCCAGCTATTGGGGCCCTCTGGCCTCTCAGGAGTCAAGCAAATGGATAGTTAATGCAGCATTGGATACTTTGGAAAACCAGCGACCCTATTTTATGTTCACTTATATACCGCATGTCGACTATTCTGCCCAAAAGTTTGGCAAGAACAGTAAAGAAGTACAAGATGACTTGAAGAGAGCAGATGAGTTTGTTGGAAGAATTGTCCAAAAGGTAACTGACTTAGGCATAAAGGAAGAGACACTCTTTTTGATATTTTCTGAATATCCATTTAACGATGTGACGGCTTCTGTTCCATTGAACCAAAAACTTCGGGATGCAAATCTACTTGCTGTTCGTAATATCCACGACAGAGAATACTTAGATCTAGAACTTAGCCCTGCATTTGCAATGGTTGATCACCAAATAGCACATATCTATGCGAAAAAGGGCTTTGAGGACAAGACAAGAAAAGCCATTGAGAGTATTGACGGCGTAGAAAGTGTATTGACCCTGGAAGAGAAAAGGAAACTAAAGATAGATCATAACGAGCGCAGTGGCGATCTGATAGCAATATCTGAAAAAAACAAATGGTTTAGCTATCCCTGGTGGTATGATATTGAAAAGGCCCCGAAATTTGCGAAGACCATTGATATACACAGGAAACCGGGATATGATCCGCTAGAATTACTCTTAGATTATGAGACAAAGTCCATCTCTCAAGATACAAACCTAATAAGGGGTTCTCATGGACTCCTGCCGGATCCACATACAGACGAAGGACATGCATTGTATATTTCTAATCGGCGTATGATGGAAAACAATGGTGAATCAGGCCAAAAACAATGGTGAATCAGGCCAAGATATAACCTCAGCAGACCTAGGCAGACACCTCATCAGCTTGCTAGCAGGTTAATAGAAGGGTCTTATTTCATCAGGTCTACATTGACAATATATTAGTTAAAAGTCACGCCTTTTGATTGAATGTGATATGCTGAGACCACAAAAAGATTACATTACGATAAAGGATCACGTTGAGAGTATCCGGGAGGAATTTTCCACTCACATTAGAAATGGTCTCTTGAGGGACTATGGAGAAAAAATAATAGATCCGAAGTTTTTTTATGACGAGAGGGGGTCGCGCCTTTTTGACGAGATCTGTCTTCAGCCTGAATATTACCTGACAAGAACAGAAATCGAAATATTAGAAAGATCGTCAATGGATATTGTTTTGAACCTTGATTGTACGGCTGCAAGTGTGATCGAATTTGGAAGTGGCAGTTCTCTAAAAACCAGGCTGCTTCTTAAGGAGCTTTTGAAGCAAGGCATTAATATCATATACTTTCCAATAGATATCTCTCAAACCGCTCTTGTTTCTAGTGTGCGCAAGCTCTCCTCGGAATTCATAAGCCTGAGAATTATGGGTATTTCATCTGATTATTTAGGAGGGCTAGGCAAGGTTTGCAACCTAATTGATGCAAGCAACAATGTTCCAAAGAAAAAGGCGATGTTTTTTCTGGGCTCGAGCATTGGAAACTTTGAACCAGATGCCACTAAGTCCTTTCTGAAATCCATCAAGTCCACTATGCAAGTTGAAACCCAAGATAATTTATTCATCAGTTTCGACTTGGAAAAAGGTTTAGATACTTTGGAAGAAGCCTATAACGATGCAGCCGGTAAGACGTCAAAATTCAACTTGAATTTGTTAAGACGTATTAACAAGGATCTGGGTGGAACGTTTAGCATCAGAAACTTTTTCCATTACGCTACGTATAATAGAGAGCATAAAAGAATAGAGATGTACATTGTATCCAAATGCGACCAAGAAGTCTATATTAGAGATTTAGATCAAACCATTATCTTAAAAAAGGACGAAAGGATTCATACTGAAAATTCGTACAAGTACTCTGTAAATCAAATCGAATGGTTAGCAGAGGAATGTGGTTTCGCCGTGAAGAAAAACTATACAGATAAAAAGTTGTGGTTTGACCTTGTATCACTAGTCCGAACCTAGCATTCCCAATAACTATCTGCACACAATGGTTAAGGCTAGTGGTTATTATTACAACTATTCTTCATCTATGCCCATAGCTGAAAATTTGCCGGTTGGGAATATCCTTGATCGGCAGGATTGAAGTACCTCTTTTGATCAATCAATTCTAATATATATTATGTTGCGATTTTCGCTAAGCAGATATTTCAATGTTAAATCTTGCAGACGGATGCCAATTGCAAATTATTAGGGACAAACTAAAGTACACACCTGGTTGTGTGTAGGGCGTTACCAGTAGATTCTCAGTTTAAAATCCATCAACCTTACCACCGGACTCGCGACCGCTTGGTCGAAGCACCCTCCAGGGTGGGTGGTGGTTACTTGATAAGATGTAAAATTCCTTTTTCTTCCACTCGTTTAAGCTGATACCTGAATATACAAACAATTCATTAACAATTATAAAAAAGCACATCCGCGTGTTAGAGGAAGTAGGACGCTCTAATTTATCATTTTATAGGACGAAATTGTAATATATAATAATTAGTGTTCCCGCAAGGCGTGAAAATTACGAATAGGGGTAACAAACTTTATAGAGAGCTTGTAGCGACACAGCTTTGAACTGATGCTCAGGCTGTCCGATTGGCCCAGCATACTATAGTAAAGGTACTAATAGCCGAGCCCGCCGCACCGGCTATCAGGGCTCCTATCATTGATTGGCTCAGATAATTTGGTAACGCATCTGAAAACCAATCTGTCAATCCCGGTAGTGCTGAATACCCTATAAACCCTATCCCAAATCCTAGCATCCAGAATAAGAAAATTGCTAACATCCTAGACATTTTGTCTGCCTCTTAATTCTAGGAAACAATTTCTGGCGTCATGTCCCGAATAGCTGTTGCAATGGGTCATGATGTTTTAACGCTGGCTGGGGTATTAAATCCAACAGTCAATTTTTGTAAATAAATGGAAGTGAACAGCACAATAACTATATGCTGGTCTACTTCAAACCTTACCTTTGAGTTTCTTTTCTCAACAGACATCTTCTTTTGTTATCTATATTTGTTTCCTATGATGGTAAATTCTTATGACATAGCTGAATAAATATAATGCTATTCCCTATCGAATCAACAGTATGTTAATAACGGAATTTTGCGAGCAATTTTTGCATAAAAATGCCTGGTGGGTTGGATCATCTTATAGGCAGGGAATTTTGGGAATGCATGCGCCTGGGAGCCGGCTACTTATACTAGTACACGGTGATACCCTTACCTATTTGTAGATATGTATTAACGGTATGGACACTTGAGTTGTTATGACGTCGGAGTTCCATAATAGATGTCCTGAATGTCAGTCGCCTCTGATTCATGATCAAAGCAAGGGCGAATACATATGCCAAAGCTGCGGCTATGTAGTTATGGATCAGGGATTAGATTATGGTCCGGAGTCACATTCATTCGATTCCGAAGAAAAATCAAAGAACGCGCGTGCCAGTGGATACACAAGTGTTTCCCTACATGATTATGGATTAAGAACTGAGATTGGTCTTGGATCGAGGGACTATAATGGAAAATCAATTGACCACCAAATTGCAGAACAGATGAATAGTATGCGAAAATGGCACTCACGAATAAGGGTTGCATCTCCAAAAGAAAGAAGACTTTCGAATGTCTTGTCCAAAATTAACGAAATTTGCTCTGTAATGTCACTCTCCAAAACGGTTATGGAGACCGCCGCTGTACTATATAGAAACTATGAAACGATGAGCGAAGCTAAGGGAAAGTCAACCGCTTGTATAGCGGCAGCCTCCATATATCTAGCATGCAAAAGATGTTCAATTGTAAGATCCCTCGAGGAGATCGTTAGAGCCGAAGGAATAATGGAAGAAGACAGGTCCACTTTGAAGCTTGCATCAAAGTATTACAGAATGATGGTAATTGAGATGGGAGTATTTACAACCCATGACCCATTAGAAAGTAACACGGCTCCACGCATGCCATCTCCCACTCAGAATACCCCATCGGTCGCTCACTATCCGCCTATTCCTGTGAGTCTCTCAATTGATCAATACATTGCAAAACTCACTAATATGGCAAAAATTGACACAAAAGTCGAGAGGCTGGCAATAGATCTCGCTCACAAGACCAATACCAATCTCATAGCTGACGGCAAGGCACCAAATGGCCTGGCAGCCGCGTATATCTATCTGGCTGCCTTGCTGTTGGGGATCAATCTTCTACAGATGGACATATCAACACTTGCTGGGGTCACAGAGGTTACAATCCGCAATAGATGTAAGGACATCATGTCGAGCTATAAAATAAGGGTTATAGTCAAGCCAGCCGCGGGACTAACTGTGTCGGAAGTTTAATGTATATATGTCGAATGTGTGCCGACCGAGGTTGCGAGGTTTGGTCCCTTGCAAAGAGACCTTTGACAATTGGTAGATTGTGAAAATATTGTTTATATTAATCCAATTGCACAACTATTACTGTGGAGAGAATAAATGGAGAGACTATTACAGGGATTGCTCTGATCTTTTTGGCATTGTTATTTATCATAGCAGGAATGGTAAATTCTGTCTGGGCTTTGCTTTTCTGGGCAGATATTCTTATCCTTGTGATTGGCATCGCCTTTGTGGTTCTAGGACTTTGGAGCCTTAGAAAAAACCGAGACCATACGCACACAGAGCCAAAAAGTAAAGCCTAGCTTCTTCGGTAGGAGGGGCTATGTCTATGGCTATCATGTGATATTAAGAAGAGGGTTGCGTAATCTTTTACTTGTAAGCGATTGTAGAACGATTATCCCGATGATAACTGTCGAACCTAACTATTTTATTTTCTTAGACTGTTTATATTGCTATTTCGCAGAATTATTATATGGTAAGTAACTCTAAATGTTATGGTTTTGAGCCTGACGTTCTTTTGCAAGCGTGGAAATCATTCCGATTGTCCTGGTAGCTGGCCCGTGGGCTATACGGACGGATGTACCCGTGACTGCTCGTTTGATATTGTTATGTCCGCATGTGATTGTCAGTGTCATACATCATAATCAAGCTTGGTATAGTGATCGAACCAGACAATTACCTATCTATTGCAGACAAGAGGTCCGGGTCCATACTATTGTGATATTTGCGAGCCTGTCATACTAGAACCAACTCTGGACCGCAGCATCGGCTTGAAACGGGTCAAAACCAAAGATAGGGATGCATCCAAGTTAGCGGATTGACTTGTCAGCTTTTAACAGATCGGAGCTCCTATCCTATATAGTAAATCCCGGGCTTTCCAACGAACTGTCTCATCGATTCTCACTATGACCATACCCTCCAGAGGCTGACCATACAAAACTACTGATCCATTTGGTACCATAACAAATAATGGTAGTGCAAGCAAGTCCTCTTCACCAGAAACAACTATTCTCACTGGAAAAGGCATTTTCAACGCATCTCTAATTGTTGCTATGGCTCTTCTTGAAACTGACCCAGGTTTATTCGAACACCGCACGAAGGACAAGTTTTTTGAATCCTTGTCACCGCCAAGTACAATTTTGAATTTACTGCTTTTTATTCTCCTTTCTTTCCCGTCAACGACGGACACATCCGGAATTATTTTAAATAAGAGCAACCTGGCTGTTGTAGCATCCCCTACCGTAGCTAACACACGAGCATCTTTGGTGTAGGAGTGTATTTTTTTTTTGTTATAATTTTATTGTTAACGAGCTCCCCAAATGGTTCTTTCAGCAGCCTATCTATCTCAGGAGGAAGAACCATTATTAATCCCAGCAGCAGTAGATGAAGGAGCGACTGTCGATTCCTTTGGTGGCATTTCGTTTGAGTTTAGCTCCGCGGCAATAACACTGATTCGGCCTGCTATTGTTTTGGCTACTTTTCTTAGTGCATTAGCTTGGATTGAGTCTGGGTCAGAGACTATTACTGGCTTTCCCTTATCACTTCCTTCCATGATCTGTGGAGACAAGGGGATCTCTCCAAGAAAAGGTATACCAAATTTTTCGCTTATTTTTTGACCTCCACCCTTACCAAATACACTTATGTGCTCGCTGCAGTGAGGGCACTGCAGATAACTCATATTCTCTATAACGCCCACGATGGGCACATTTAACTTGCTAAACATTCCCAAAGCTTTGACCGCAACATTCATGGCCACATCTTGAGGAGTAGTTACTATTATGATTCCCGTAACAGGTATAGTTTGAGCCATCGTTAATGGGGCATCTCCGGTTCCTGGCGGCAGGTCTATAATTAGATAATCAAGGGATCCCCACTCAACATCAGTCAAAAATTGCTTTATGATTCCTGACACTATGGGGCCTCTGTAAATACCAGCCTGCTGTGACTGCTCGTAAAAAAAACCCATCGATATAACTTTAATCCCTTCCACATTCGGTGGCTGAATCTTGTTTTTAAGGACCTGAGGGTCTGCCTCAGCTCCCAGCATAAGAGGCACACTGGGTCCGTAAATATCTGCATCCAAAAGCCCTACTTTCGCTCCGGTTCGTGCCAGAGCAAGTGCTAAGTTTACAGCGATGGTTGTCTTGCCTACACCTCCCTTGCCGCTAGCCACAGCTATTATATTCTTGACGTCTGGTATTAACTCGTCCATTGATATGGCTCGCCCTTCCATTACCCGGGCAGTAACTTTTAAATCAAGATTCTGTACCCCTATATCTGATATAGCAGCACGGACGTCCTGCTCAATATCGTCGTTAAAGGGACACGCTGGGGTGGTTAGCTCCAACGTAAACGAGACCTTTTCATCCGTGATAGCGAGATCCTTTATCATCCCCATTGATACAATATCCTTGTGGAGCTCCGGGTCTACAACCTTCCGCAAAGAAGTCAGGACTTGATCAACCGTTGTCATGTTACACCATCAAAAATTACGAGGCAGCCTATTTAAATCCTTTAGGCATTCAGAATAACTAAGGAAAAAGCCTTTTCACATCTTGAAACCGTTTCCTTAAGGTTACAATACTTGTGTCACCAGCCACCGCTATCTGAGCCTGACTTACTTTCTCCCCTTCCTTAAGACAGGCCGCATATAGTACAGCAACCGCAAGCGCATTAGGATCTTTGCCGTGAGAGATTGGGTTCTCTTTGATTACGCTAAGCATTTCGAGGCCTCGGCGGTACGAGAGTTCGCTTACCCTCGCTTTATTGGCTATCTTGGCTAGATAGGCGTTAGAATCGATTACTGGTAAGTGAAGTTTCATATAGCGCACCAGAAGTCTATAGCACTTTCCTGCAAATATAGAATCGGTATTTGCCGTGTTAGCAATCTCGTCTAGGGTCCTAGGCACATTTAATTCTCTACACGCGGCATACACTGACGCGACCACCAGTGCACGAATTGACCTTCCTTTTATGATGCGCTTGTCCAGAGCTTTGCGATAATTGTACGCAGACTTTTCTATTAATGCATCATTCAAAGAAAGCTTGTCTTTTATTGTGCCTAGAATAGCGAAGGCATTTTTTAGATTTCTATGGTAACTTCTATTATTGCTAGAAATTTTATTCCACCTTCTCATTCTCTGAACTTTGCTCAGCTGTTCTGGGCTAATCGTCGCACCGTTGGCATCAACATTGGAATATGAGATAAATGTGGAAAGTCCCATGTCATGGAAAGCAAGCGATGTAGGCATTCCCGTTCTACTTTTACTTTCCATGTCGTCGTTAGAATAAACTCTCCATTCGGGTGACAAAGACTCAATGTTATCATGCAAGACCATACCGCAGGCGCTGCAAACCACTTCGCTGCTTTCTGCATCATACACTACTGCTTTACTATTACAAAGACTACATTCTTCCTTATCTAGAGATATGGCTCCCTGTTCAGTACTAACCAACTCAGTTTACCTCCCCTGAGGATGATCTGCCGTGACGCGATGTGTATCTTTTATTCATTACGTGAAGACCCAAAGCTGTTCATATAAGTAATACGTGTACAAAATTTAGATTAGCACACAATTGACTACAATGGAGCATAATTGAACACAAATTTGATAAATCAGTCCCACATTCATTTGATGATTGGTATGCGATCCGATATGAACGATGATGCTCGTACCTCGACAGTCACCAGGTCCTTCCGATTTGAGAATGAATTGTCAAAAATTCTAGACGAAGAAGCAGAAAGAATGGGGATCTCGATCAACGCTCTGGTCGGAATAATACTGCGAAGATATTGTGAATTTACGCGTTATTTGTCCAAAATAGATATGATTGTTATTAATCGCGAATTTCTTACCTTCCTTTTAGACACGTATGATGACGGTTCTGTATACACAATGGGGACGAAGCTAGGTCAATTAGTCCCGTCTGATACAATTATGTTTTGGAAAAAGGAGCTTAACGAGCGTTCCGTTTTAGAGTATATAGAGAAAATTATATGCAGATATGGTCATCTAGGCACGTACGACGAAATATTACAATCTGACGGTAGAATAGTTGTAATAAGACATCGGCTTGGAAGGAAAGGTTCGATTTTTTTTCAAGCTTATTTTCATTCTGCATTTAAGACAATCTTGAATGTTGATGCGAAATTCGAAATCACCGATTCATCACTTAAGTTTGATATTAGAGACAAATCCGACTATTCAGCATCGTAGATGTGAACAGAGAGTTGAATTATCAAAAGGTTCATAAATTGAACCAGGTACCCAAGACTTGTAATCAAAGGGATGTTCGCAATCATACACATGTCTGACGTTGTCAGAATTCCTCCTAGTAAGCTTACAAATTCTTTAAAGGACACTGCTATCGGGATCTTAAAGGAGAAATATGAAAGCATGATTAGTCCTGAAATAGGATATATAGTAACGATTATAGACGCTTACGCGAACTCGACTGGAAAGCTCATCGCGGGTGACGGAGCAACGTATCACAAGGTTGGTTTCAGAGCCTTGACGTATTTTCCAGTATTGCAGGAAATAGTTGAAGGCGAAATAGTAGAGATAACCGACTTTGGGGCCTTCGTCAGAATCGGACCCACGGATGCATTATTACACCTATCACAGATTACTGATGATTATCTTAAAAGCGATGTAAAACAGGGAGTAATTGTCGCAAACCAAACGGCTAGATCTTTGAAAATCGGATCTCGGATCCGCTCACGTGTGACTGCAGTAAGCCTAGGCAAGGGAGCAGCAATGGGTAAAATCGGCATCACTTGCAGACAACCATTTCTAGGAGCAGTAGAGTGGATCGAGCAGGAAATTAAGAAGGCAAGGCAACCGCAACCTCCTCTGCCAACAAAAGAGAAAAAGGGAGGTATCAGCAAGTAGTGCCTAGGGAATTTGCGTGCAAGAAGTGTAGGGCCGTTACTGTCGGCAAGGTCTGCCCAATTTGCAAATCTTCTGAATTAACTCCGGATTGGTACGGGATTATTCTGATATTTGATGCTAATAAATCAAGAATAGCATCATTGTTAGAGATTCGTACCGCACATAAATATGCATTAAAGGTTTCCTAAAGATACCAAGATGTGCGCCTTTTCTAGCTACCTTGACCGTCGAAAATCAATATTGAGTTTTCTACAGGAAGATATAGGGACGGGAGACATCACGAGCGCAAGCGTTCTCCCGCAACATAGGGCAGTTTATGCTACTGTTCTATGCACAGGTTCAAATGAATCCATAACTTGCGGTCTTGAAGAGGCTCAGACCGTCTTTGACATCTGCGGTTGCAGCACTGAATTGGTTATGCGGGATGGTTCTTTGGTTAGGAAGGGTGATGTGGTAATGAATGTTCGGGGCGAAGCAAGATCAGTGTTAAAAGCGGAAAGAACCGCCCTAAATTTAGTTATGAGAATGAGTGGAATAGCCACGATCACAAGAGCATTTGTTACCTTGGTTCAACAATCTGATCCTGGAGTAAAAATAGCAGGCACTAGAAAAACGGCCCCCGGCTTACGATATTTTGACAAAAAAGCAATAACAATAGGAGGAGGCTATAGCCATAGAATGCGACTAGATGACATGGTTTTAATAAAAGATAATCACCTGGAAGTGGCAGAATCAATAGAGAGAACCGTCCAAGCAGCAAAGGACAAAGTAGGGGCAGGCGTTAAAATAGAATGCGAGGTAAAGAACACAGAGGAGGCAATACGCGCTGCCAACGCCGGCGCCGATGTTATTATGTTGGATAATTTCAGCCCTTCCGAAGCGGAAAGCGCAGTAAGGGCGATAAGAGAACTCGGCAAACCAGTAGAAATAGAGTTGTCTGGGGGCATAAACCTTGGCAACGTTATAGATTATGTAAAAGCAAAACCCAATATTATATCAATTGGTTACTTAACGCATTCCTCTGCGGCTATTGACTATAGCCTAGCCATTGTAAAAAAAGCGTGAGTTGTTGTGGATCAAGCCGATTCTGGCTGAAGCTTGGCTCACCAAAAATACTTGTATAAGACAGCTCCCTAAAATAGGAATGCGTAAGACAATCTAATTTGGAGATGCCTTTTGATCCTGTTCGGCGCTCTAGCAAGCTTCTATTTCTAGGATTTGGATTACATTGAAGCTACAAACTATGCCAAATCAATCATTCTTTGGATAGAAAGCCGTGCCTTGTCGGCAACCCCCGGTGGGACTTTCACTTCGTAAACGCCATTGCAAATGGAGTTATATACTTTCTCAAGTGTTATTTTTTTCATATATTTGCATACGGCATCATTCTTAATAGGTATAAAGTCTTTTAACCTATTCTCCTTTTGCATTCTATGCAATATTCCAGTTTCAGTAGCGACCAAAAATTGTCTCGCATTGGACGTCCGTACATGTCTCATCATGCCTTCTGTAGACAGGATGTGGGCCTTTTTTTGCAATTGACCAGAAGATATGTCATACAGAGTAGATGATGTACAGCCGCACTCCGGGTGCACTAGCAACTCCGCGGTTTCATTCATTTTAAGCATCTGGTTGATATCTTGAGCTCGGATACCTGCATGTACATGACATTCTCCTGGCCAAACGAACATATTTTTCCTCTTAGTAGTTTCTGCAACGTAAGACCCCAGGAACATGTCTGGCAAAAACAATATTTCCTTATCTGCTGGGATGCTATTTACAACCCGAACAGCATTGGAAGAGGTACAACAATAGTCAGACAAAGACTTTACTTCGGCGCTGGTATTGATATAACTGACTACTATTGCACCTGGATGTTCGCGGACCCAGGAACTTAGTTCAGTGGCATTGATACTTGATGCAAGTGAGCAACCAGCCTCCAAATCTGGTATTAATACTTGCTTTTCGGGGCAGATAATGGCAGCTGTTTCTGCCATAAAATGGACTCCGCAAAAGACTATAGTGTTAGCGGTAGTTCCTGCGGCCATCTGAGAAAGCGCTAATGAGTCACCCACAAAGTCAGCGACATCTTGAACTTCAGGCAATTGATAGTTGTGGGCGAGTATCACTGCTTTCTTTTCTTTCTTTAACCTAGTAATTTTTTCTGCAATGTCAGCAGCTGCTTGTGGCATGAATGATCTTTTACATGGCTGCAACACATTTAAAGTAGTATAGTCCCGGTTAACTTTGCCTCACGATCGCGTGTTGCGGCAAGTATTGCCACTGTAATCTCCTCGTAAACAGCCAGCATTATGAGTCAAACCATATATTAGGCTTGTCTTAACGTATGCTATGCCAACACATGGCTCACTTACAAAGGCCGGAAAAGTCCGAGGCCAAACACCAAAAATTGCGGCTAGGGAACGAATCAGTCCTATTTCTCGAGTTCGCAACAGGAATAACTTTATCAAGCGATTCGAAAAAAGGAGATCTCCAGGTCAAAGAAAGCCTGAGCGCTCCGGACGAAGATAATGATAGGAACGCAGAACCTTCGCTCATAAACAAACCAGTAGGGCTGGGGCACATTCATTAGAACGAGCTTTTCTTTTAAACTCTTTATAGCTCGGAAACATGAACCACAAATGCAGAAAAGAATAGGAATAATAGGTTGCGGGACAATAGGCCGTGAGTTGGCTTTAGCCATTGATAATTCATACGTCGGAGATGTTGCACTAGTTTTCCTATTCGACACAATAACGAATGTTTCATCAAATCTCAAGGATAGACTTGTTAATAATAATCCTTCTATTTTCTCAAAGTTTTCGCATCTGACGTCCTCGCAGTCATATAAACAAGCAGATATTGTGGTTGAGGCTGCTTCCCAGGAAGCAGTTAGGATGTTTGCCGAGAAAATTGTTTCATCAAATAAAAGCCTTATGATTATGAGCACTGGCGCATTATCGGATTCTCACTTGTTGGATGCGTTACATAATGCCGTTACACAACATAATGGCCGTATCTATGTACCAACGGGTGCAATTGCAGGCATCGATGCTATACGCAGTGTAAGACATCTCCTTGACTTCGTGATGCTCACAACCACGAAAAATCCAAAGGCTCTCGCGGGAGCCCCGTTTTTTGAACTAAGAAGCATCAATCCGGAAAGTATTAAGAAAAGAACGTTGCTATACGAGGGAAACGCATTGGACGCAACCAAGATGTTTCCTTCGAATGTTAATGTTGCTGTGGTACTTAGTTTGGCAGGGCGAGGAACTATAAACACTATGGTAAGAGTAATTGCGGATCCTCGTGCAACACAGAACGAACACGAAATTATCGCGAGAGGAAGGTTTGGAGAAATCTCGATTTTGGTTCGTAACACTCCGAGCCCTTCTAACCCCAAGACAAGCTATCTTGCTTCATTGTCTGCAATCGAATGTCTCCGAAGAATTTGTGATGATAAAATTAGAATAGGAACGTGACTACTAGATTCATATTATGGTTTTTTAAAAAAATGTTGGTTTTTGACAGTTTATATAGGGTTTTGTTTGTCCTTGGATCAAGGTATTAAGAATGAGTGATGGAGGATTCAGAAGGAACGATAACTTTGGCCCGAAACCTGTGGAAACAGGAAAAGAATATGACGTACAAATAACTGAAATAAGTAGGAAGGGCGAAGGAATAGCAAGGATACAAGGCTTCGTCATTTTTGTAAAGGACGGAAAGGTTGGCCAAAATGCGAAGATTAGAATAATACAGGTAGGCAACAGATTTGCCACTGCCGAAATTGTTGACGGCCAATCAAAGGAAAGTATTACTAGCGAATCGTCAGGCTAGGCGTGAGAACAATTTACGCATAGTGAGGTCGTCCTTTGCTATGATCCTGTTTGTTTATTACTCGCCTTGTTAATATTATTCTCTAAATTGCTTTATTGACGGAGCTGCAATCTTATATGGCCAAACTAAGATAAACTGCTATAGGTTCAGCGATACTTGAACGGGATCTGGATTCAGCGTCATATTTGCATAGCCGAGTTCTGTCAAATTTATAGTTAATACTTTAGTTTGTTAGTAACTCTGCCTATCATTTTCGTATCTCGTCTACATAAAATATTGTATCACTATTATTTCCAACGTGACCAGATATTATCTGCGCTGCAGACCGATGAAGCCTTCGAGTGTCCGACCCAGATCCCTCTATCGTCCCTGGCAGTATTAGATATAGCCGAATACTCGAACCTAATACCTCGAAGAGCTCTTGATTAACTGTAGCCGCAAAGGGTCTCAAGGCGCCTCTAAAAATTTCCGACCTCGCGCGGACAAGACCTGAGATCTTCGCTCCCACAGGGCTCTCCGGGCCTATTACAATTATTTTTCCATTAGAATTCTTATATCGTGGGGGATCTAGTATGGCTCCGGGACACATAGCATTTACAGATTCTTTAGTTATTAACGCTGGGATGTTAATAAATTGGTCAACGAGGCAATCCCATTCCTTTCTGTCAAGGGACAGGATAGAACGTTTATAGTCATAATTACCGGTCATATAGACCACAGCATCAATAGTCCCAAATTTTTCAATTACCTCCTGGAATTTGGTTCCAATTTGTTTCTCATCATTCAGGTCAAACATTTCGTAAGATAATCCCTCAAATCCCTCTGGTATGTGACGGTTTTGCAGGAACACGGTCAAATTCCTTATTCCTTCTACGCTAAATGATTTTGCTAAGTTAGTTAGTCGATCGAAATCCTGGTCATTTGAGGGATTTCCTAAAAGAACGACAACTTTATCCGCAACGTGCGCGGACGAAGAGTTGTCGTCAAGGGAAGTTCTTACCATAGGGCGAACTGGATAGAAAACCCGATCGCTGGGAACAATTCTTCCATTAACAAGCGAGCTCATCTTTTCATCACACAGGTTCAACACAATATCAGCGACATCTTCCTGTGAAAGGAATTCCTTGTCCACGATCATGTTCCTGGTATTAGCCTGTATCTTCTCTGCTATTTCCTGTACTTTATTTATCAACCCAGATAAGACTGGAACAAGGGGCGCAGGTTCTGAGCGGTTTATTTGTTGAGCGGTTTCATTTATTGCAGATGAGATTACAGCCTTATCCTCGCCGAGCAATGGCAGTAGTTTGGTGCATGCATACTCTATTTGTGAAGATGAAATCTCTGGATATCCACTGATTCTCAGGAACTCAGCGGCTGCCCTCGGATAGACCGTTTTGTATATCCTATCGGAATGAACCGGTCCAGGGTTTGTTGCTATAGATTTGATGCCCTTGTCTGTCAGCTCCCAAGCTAAGGCCTCGGCAAGCCTGTTTTTTGCACCTTGAGCCGCTGTGTAAGGTGTTCTAAACCTATATGGTCTCTGCTCGTAGCGATTTTCTTCACTAAAGAATGTGGATATAGTAATTATCTTGGTGCCATGTCCCATCAATTGTAAGCACTGTCGAGAAGTCCAAAAGGTGCCCGTTAGATGAATAGCAACACAATCCTTAAACTCATCAAAATTAGCGTTTGTAAATGCCTTCACTGGACCCGATACACCAGCATTATTAATCACAATATCTATCCGACCAAATTCTTCTGCCACCTGCTTTAACATGCTGTCGACTCCAGTCTCGTCCGACACGTCTATTCCTGAAAAAGATTTTACCCTAGCAGATAAACCGTTGTCTGCAATAATTCTGTCTAATATTTTTGTAGTCTGCTCAAGTGGCTCCTTCCGTCTGCCCATAATAATTATGCTTGCGCCATTTTCGGCAAATTTCTTGGCAATTGACTGGCCGATTCCTGTGCCGCTGCCCGTTATTAAAGCAACCTTGTTACATAGATTAAAAGACGACCGAAGAGCCTGCTTTCCCATGGCATATGAAGATTTTGTGCATTATTAAAGTTAACTTTCATAACGTGCCGAATGTGCTATTTTATAATACAGAAGTCATCGTTACCATACCACAGTACTTATAAGAATATTATACTATGTCACTAACCTCGTTAATCGCAGCGTTATATGAGGACTATTAAGGTTCATCATTCGCGCTGATAACTGGACGAATTGCATGGCAGTTTGTTTAGTTGTAAACTCCCTTTCAGCTTGTCTCCATTATTATGAGTAATCTCGATATTGTTTTTTAAGAATGTTATGAAACTGGTACTGTTTTCATCATAGTTATCAAGAAAAGTCATTGCATGAAGAGGAAACATTCGAATAACAAAATCTCACTTGTTATTGAAACTTCAAGCGATTGCAAAATTATGAATTTCATTCAAGTGTGTTCTTGTTAGATACATTTTTCTTCTGTTCGTCTGACAAGGAATCCTATGTATCAACTTTCTCTTCAAATATTGAGTCTGGTGTCGTTTGATCAAATAATGCACCACTAAACTAAATGCTTCTTTTATAATATCATAAGGAAAGTAAAGAATTGTAAATCCCAGATTGATAAGGCGCCATTTGTAAACAAGCCTGCCAATGTTCTACTATACCCATGGATTTGAAGGCAGCTGGGAATAAAGTTGTGTTAGGAAAATTTTATGACCAGAGAAGGCCAGTTAGCCACCACGGTTAGTCAGGGCTCTGACAAGTTCTCCACTGTATTGACTATTTCCGTAGAAAACTTTCGGATTTGATCTACCATGAAATAAGGAAAACGTGCAGAGTGTCATGCAGCCAGCGAAAGAAACCTCCTTTGCAGGTAACATAACAAGTTATGCGCGCCACCAGTCAAATCCGACGAATTCTATCCTCTTCTCATTTGGCTTAGGTATTGCTATTATAAACTGCTTTTTTACTGTTGTTGCCAGTCTGCCTGCGAGCACTATCGCTGTCGCAGTTATATCAAAACCCGGTTTGCACACTTGAACCAAGTAAGGGGCATGGTCTATTCCAGGGCCCTGTTCGTACACAGCAAAATCGCAACCAAACTTGATACCTGGTGAGACTATATAACCTCTATCTCTCAGATCTTGGAAAACTAAATATTTCGTATCGAACCCATCATATTGTGATCTACAGACGGATTTCATATCTAGCACGGATAATGGTTTGCTATCCTTGGTGCATATGATCAATCTGGACTTCGAGGTGAGATAGTATCCCTCTATGAGGTCTAGGACGAGAGGATGGCTAAACTGAGTTCCTTTGGGTTTAGCTATACCTAATGGTTTTCCAAAATAGCCGTTCCCGAATAACAGGCGAGAGCTGTCTATATCCCAGACAATTATTCTATTTCCAACTAGAACTCCTTCGATGGGTTCCGCTAAAGGGCCAGAGGTAACGTTGTCACCGTGCTTGAGGCGTCTTGACACTGTCTGCCGTAGTCTCAATGCATTTATATACTTGCTCTATGAGCACACTTAAACGATTGAGGATGATATTCAATACCCCGTTAACAAGACAATTATTGCCTTTGTTCTTGTCAAAATGCTAGGGGTGTGACAGGCAGCTTCATGCTTCAATTCTTTGCCGCATGTAAGTAAATATAATGACAAGTACCTTTGTAAGGCGGCAAGGTTCATCTACCGTGCCTTCTAATTGCTTTTCTCACTTCTCGCGACGAGTGAATAGGAGATTGAAATAATTTCTGTCTCATTACTCTCAAAATGCTTTTGATCAAATTATCTCTAGCCCAGCAAGTAACTCCTTTATGAGTGCCACCCATGAGAGGTTTTTTAGGTAGAGAAATATACTTTTTATCAGCTACAGAGTAATGCTTAATACCTCTAAGACATTCGAGTCTTTTAATAAGCCAGCGAACTTCAGTGCAGTAGGAATTTGAGAGGGGCATGGCAACCATTATAGTAACTATCCCGTGTTTGATGTATTATATTTCATAAATAGTGTTCTTGATTTCTATTAGATCGCGCAATATCGCGCTGGCGGTTTCAATTCCACCTGCACCTCGTCCGATTATTGTCTGCTGTCCAGAGTGTTCCGATGAAAAAGTTACAGCATTTAAAGTTCCGTTTACACATATGGGATCCAACTTAGAGACTTCTGTGGGTTTTACAGAGAGCTTCTTTTTTTCAGCTGTTCCTATCAACTTTATTGCATTATTTCTTTTTCGTGCTTCCTCTATGTCCCTGAGGGTAACTGCAGCGATTCCAGTCCTGTCTACGTCACAAATCGTTTTCTTCATTCCCATGACCCAGTTCGCAACGATCGAAACTTTGGCTGCTGCGTCGTAGCCATCTATATCCAGATGAGGAAGAGCTTCTGCTATTCCCGTATTCTGAGCGTCGTTCAAAGCGCTTTCGAACGCTAAGCCCTCTTCCATCCTAGTCAAAATATAGTTAGTTGTACCGTTGAATATTCCCTTAAACGATATGATTCTGTCTCCTTTGAGACACCTTTTTGCAAATTCTAGGATTGGAGTTCCTCCGCCCACGGTGCCGCTGAAACGTAGCATGACATTATTATAGTTTGCAAGCTCCATTAGAGACGGAAATGCCAGTGCAAGAGGACCCTTATTTACTGTTATGACATGCTTTCCAGATCTCATCGCTGACACGATATTAGAAATTCCAGGCTCTCCGTCTTGCAAATTGGTGGGGGTTAGCTCGAGCAAGACCTCGCAATCGATTTGTTCTACAATGCTGTCTTCTCTCGGTTTATTTCCTTCAGATTTGTATTCCCCTACCGTTCCCTTAATTCTTTTGACGTCTAATAATTTCTGGAGGTCAAGACCCCCAGGAGAGATGGCGGCTCCTTTTTTATCGACACATGCAACTACACGGGGATTGACGCCATATGCGCTGTATAATTCAGCCGCTCGAGCTAGTATAAGCTTTGCAAAACTCTGGCCTATAATTCCGAATCCAAAAATTATTAAACGCAATTCGAACCGTGATTTAGGTTATTCTCGTGACGTATTTAATATGCTCTGTTGCCTCGACACGTTATAATGCAGAGTCGCCCATTTCCTTTGTTCCTATGTCGTATGCGTTATCTACATCGAAAACAAATATCTTTCCATCAGAGGAAGAACCAGTACTTGTGCTTGTAAGAACGTTCTTTATGATAGGATCAACTAAGCCATCAGGAACCAAAACCTCGATCTTCGTTCTAGACCCGTATTCAGGTATATATCTGATAACGCCTCTCCCCACAGCGAGAGGCTTTTGTTTAGCACGTCCCCTCCCTTTTATGTCATACATAGTCATTCCGCCCACCTTATATTTATGGAGGATTTCGTTTACCTCTCGAACACGTTCGTGCGGTATAATTAACTCTATTCTTTTCATATTGTGGTCGTTCCGCTTAAAAATCTATACTGAAGATGAATCAATCTTTGGGAGAACACCTCAGAGCCATGCTAATCGACATATGCTCTCTCTGCATGTTGTGTTATATCAAGACCGATTTCCTCTTCCTCGCCCTTAACCTTTAGACCTATTGTCATGTCAATTACTCTCATGATTACTATAGTTCCAACAAAAGCCAATACAGCGGCTACAGCCACCCCTAAAGCCTGGATGGCCAATTGAATAGAGTTGCCATATAGCAAACCATTCGGACCAGCAGGATTAATAATTGTCGTAGCGACCAATCCAATGGCGATTGAACCCACTATTCCTGTAATGCCATGAACTGAGCTAACATCTAATGCGTCGTCGATTTTCAGACGTTCCTTGATAAGTAATATCCCGTAGTATGACGCAAAGCCTAGTACGATGCCCAAAAAGAATGAGGTTTGAGCAGTAATAAAGCCCGCAGCAGGGGTTACTCCAGCCAGGCCAGAAATGGCACCATTAATGACTGCTGTAGTGGAAGGTTTCCCTGCTCTTTTCCACGAGAGAAACAGCCATACTATTGCAGACGTAGCCGAACCAACGTGCGTGACCAGCAGAGTATTAGCGGCCAGGCCTCCTGATGCCAGTGCACTACCAGAATTAAATCCGAACCAACCTATCCACAGCAGGCTTGCTCCTAGGACTGCAAGAGGTATGTTGTGGGGAACCATGATGTCAGGACCGAAATTCCTTCTGCGGCCCAAAACCAAAGCGGCTGCTATGGACGCGAGCCCTGCGCTGGTATGAATAACGATACCACCAGCAAAATCAAAAACCCCAAGATCGGCAAGCCATCCCCGCCCCCACACCCAATGAGCCAAGGGATAGTAGACGAGGATGCTCCAAGCTATTATAAAGATGAAAAAGGAAGACCACTTTAACCTTTCAGCAAATGCTCCAGTAATGAGAAGCGGTGTAATTACCGCAAACATCATCTGAAATGATGCAAAAGTTACACCTGGAATGGTCGGCGCATAATCCAAGGAATCATTCACCGGAACGTCTCTAAAGAAAACCCAATCAAACCCGCCAATTATCCCACCCTGAGATGGAGCAAATACTAATGTAAAACCAAGAATGAACCATAAAGTCGATAAGATTGCAAGACCAGAAAATGTTTGGACCAGGATAGACAGTGAATTCTTACTTCTGATAAGGCCAGCTTCAAAGAACCCTAAAGCTGGCGTCATTAGCATTACGAGACCTGTGGAAATAAGCATCCAGGTGGTATCACCAGTATCGATGGCCATATTATGAGGACAAAATAAACTTCAAGGAATATATAAAACCAGCAGCGAATGACTTCCTAATACCTGTTTTAAAAATGAGGACAACTACTATTGAAGCATATATTCAATATTCATCGAAAAATTGACAAGTTGATGGTATCGCACAATTTAATACGCTATCTGTTTCCCTTATAATACTGGTACGCATGTTTGACGTTACCTCTATCATCATTTTGGTTGCTATAGGGATCGGAGGAGGAATAGTCGGCTCCATCATTGGTGTAGGGGGTGGAATAATTTTCAGTCCGACCCTGACATTGATGGGTCTTCCGCCAACTCAGGTCTCGAGCACCAGTCTCATTGCTGTTGCATTTACTAGTATTTCATCATCGATCTCCTATGCAAGACAAAAAAGAATAAAATATGAAACCGCCTGCAAGCTGGCACTCGTATCTACACCGGGCGCAGTACTCGGCGCTTACCTTTCGTCGGTAATATCGACTGACCTTTTCAAGATAACCTTTTCCGTTATACTGATTTTAGCTGTAATATATATATTATTCAATGGGCTCCTTCGGAAAGGAGAAGGCGAGAAAAAAGGCGTCCTCTGCCATCATCCAGTCATATATTTTAGCGCGTTTGTTGCGGGATTAGTGTCAAGTCTTTTTGGCATTGGCGGCGGAATAATCTTCGTTCCTATACTGTTGATAATGATGAGTATGAGAATGTATGAAGCCGCACCGACGTCCCAGTTAATTATCATGATAAGCGCTGTGACTGGGCTAGCCACCCATGTCATGCTAGGACATCCGGATTATGTACATGCTCTCTCATTGGCGATTGGAGCGTTTGCAGGTGGAACGATCGGAGCTGAGATTTCAGCCCATTTAAGGGAACGTCTATTACGAATTTTTCTTTCCATGTCTCTCCTGATAGTAGCTGGTAGACTCATTTTCGACGTCATTGAACAATAGCGACAGATCGTAATATGACGTAGGTGTTAAAGGACTAAAAAAAAGAAACAAGATAGTAAGAAAGATAGTAAGAGCTGCAAATGCTATAATCATGCTGGACACAATAATGCAGAATCCTAAAATGCAATCTCACACCAGAACGATGCTCTGGCAAGTTGTTCAGTCTGGAGAATATTAGGGAATAGGTCCTACTATCTCATATCCGTGTTCCTTACCGACTTGATTGGGGGTGGCAATTTCTCGAGTTTGTGAGACGGGTACGCTAGGTAGTGTCGCGACGCGCCTTCGCCACTAAGTACAATATCACAATTAATGCATCGGTATCTTATAGCCAACTTCCTTCAAATTCTATATCCTGTACATGGCTAAAAAGATATGCAAACAGTCAGCACCTCATCGCAATCTTATAATTTCTCTGTTATCGGGAACGCTTGACCTCAACTTGTATCGATAGTGTACAGCGCTTGCGACTGATTCTGATTTAGATTTTTCGCCGTGATTAACTAATACCCTCTTCGGCTTTACACGTGATACAAAACTCATTATTTGGTTGAAATCACTATGTCCGCTAAAACCATCAATACGGTTGGTCTCGCACCTAACAGGGACAACCTTGAGTTTTCCATTCTTGTCTAGCATACTTACTTCGTTCATTGCTCCATCGAGAACCCTCCGGCCCAGAGTCCCATTAATCTGGTAGGAGACGAACATAATTCTGTTTCTATCATGCGAAGCTATCTCTTTAAAATATTCTACCGACGGACCGCCTTCTAACATACCTGAAGTTGCCATTATAATCGATGGAGCCTCGTCATTTAAAACGTCTGCCCGATTTCCGGGACCGGTAACTACGGTAAAATATTCTGACTGAAATGGATTAATCCCCTGCGATACAGACTTTCTTACATCATAACCTAGGTAATGGGCATAGGACATATGAACTGCACTCGCTTCTGAGATCATCCCTTCAATGTAAATAGGCGATTCCATTAATCTTCCTTCGCGCATTTCCTTGTCAAGTACTAGCATAATTTCCTGCGCTCTACCAACAGCAGGTACTGGAATTAGGACCTTTCCTCCTCCTGTCAACGTTCTATTAATATTGTCTGTAAATGTACGATACACCACAGATTGTTCTGGCATGATGTCTGTGCTGTTTCCGTACGTGCTTTCCGTTATCAATGTTTCAACCCTAGGATAAATGGACAGTGCGCCGTCTAACAACTGTGTTTTTGAGTATTTGTAGTCTCCTGAGTACAGAATATTATGCACACCAGAAATATTCAAATGAACTGTTGCGCTTCCCATTATATGTCCAGCATTATTCAATGTGATGGTGATATCAGGGGAAATATCGGTGGGCTTGCCATAAGGGATAGTAATACAACGCTTTATAACCTCGCTTATGTCGCGCGTTTCATACGGAATGTATGCGCCATTGCTCTTTGCAATTTTAATAGAGTCAGTCTGAAGCAATGTCATCAGAGGTAATGTTGGTTCTGTGCAATAAACAGGACCTTTATACCCGAACTTGAATAGCGTGGGAAGAAATCCCTGATGATCAATATGAGCGTGACTGATGATCACAGCATCTAGTTCGTCAAGATTAAAGTTAAACCAATCCAGACGAGGGAATGCATTTAATGGTTCGGGTTCGGCTGGGTTAATTCCACAATCTAGCATAACTTTGCTCTCAGGAGTCACGACGATAAAGCATGATCTGCCTACCTGCTTAACCCCTCCTAGACAGAATAACATAACTTCTTCCTTGCTGAAAAGTCTATATCCTGTCTTACCATCACTTTTCGCAAATTTTTGGTTCTGTTCGAGATTATTGCTTCCAGGGTAATCACCGTCCATGCTCTTATGTCGAATCAGAAGCGGAGGGCGGAAGATTTCCTTTCCGAGTTCTTGGAGAAAGTTGCTTCTTTCTTTTGCGGAAGCCTTGAGTGTAGAATGGATGGTACTTATGCTAGTTGATGGAATATGAGGAGAGAGCCGCGTATGCGATATCCATCCCGTCGATTGAGCTATTTTTATTACCATATCTGCGTCTATAACGTCCGGTTTATTGACCTCGAGAACTACCTCTCCTGTCGCTTCGTCGCAAAAGACAGCTGAAACTATAACCTCCTTAGGTAGCAACTTTGAGATCGCTTCCCTTGTCTCATCCTCAGGTAAACGGATTGAGGGATCTGTTCGGACAACAAACCTTTTTTTGATAGACCTTGAAAGAGAGGACAAATGATAAGTTAGTTCGGTTAGTGAAAACTTAGGATTCTTTGTATATAATGCAATATTGGGACCTTCGAATCTCGCTGCCGAGATCTGCGATTCAGGCGGAAGGGCTTCCAAAATCTTTTTCGCAGCAGGACTTTCCCGATCGACTGGTCTCCGAGAGCTGTCTCTCAGTAACTTCTTGTGATTACGTTCCGTATAGTCTCTCTGGGCCAATTTAAATCAGTTCGCAATCTCAGGTACTGTCCTCTAACCGAGTTTCTGTTAATAATTTCATTAGTCAAGGTTCACTGCTGATAAGGTACGAAGTAGCGATCGTCGTTAATATATTTCTATAGACGGACCCGTGGAAAGGAAAAGAGAGAGGACAACCAGTGGCTGTCTGTCTCCCAGTGCGATTGCCCCATCCTAATGACTCGAAATCACAGATTTGACGCCAATCTCATGCAAAAGTCGCAGTCCCTCATCGGTGAGCCTGTATTGCTTTAGATCTTTGGCAACATACTTATTCATTCGTCCTAAATGATAATATATAGACCCAGTCGATAGTCCAGTCGCATTCCTGATTTCAGAGAAGCCTGCGGACCGATTCAATCCCTCTATAGCCTTTAATATCTTTATACGCGTTCTTCGGGCCCGAAGCTGAATCTCCCCGGTCAATAAGATTAGTATCTATTAAAATTATTTATCTTTTACTAGAAGGGTTTCTCTTATACCTGTGTCAAAGTTCTGATACCACCTAAAAGCTCAGCCAACTGAAGACATATTTCAAGTAAACCCTATGCTGACTTAAATAGGCGACTCAAAGCGCGAGTCAGTCAACGTGCGGATTGCCACCAAGTGTATCGAGGTTATGTCAGGTCCTCTCTCTTGTCATATTCACGTAGACTACTTAGTAAGACTTATACGGATATTCGCGGGAGATGGAATAATGGCGGGGTCGTAGCGAAGCCAGGCATCGCAACGGGCTCCAGATCTTAAAAATAGGGCAGTATGCTTGAAGATACCCGTGGATCAAGGGTTCAAATGGTCATAGTCCGCGGCTGTACCAGAACACATCCCTTCGACCCCACCATTGTAAATCGGATCGTGATTACAAACAGGTCCGCTCCAAGTTACCAACCAGACTTTAGTTGCTTCGCCGGCCGCAAGACAATGGTATTAAGTCCTATACCGTTACCATCTTGCAAATCTCATGACTAAAACACCGACTGAAATGACAAATAAAGCTGCTACAACAAGCAAAGGCGTGATTAAATAATTCAAGGGTTCGGGTGCAGTAGAATAGAATCTACACCCTTCGTGTTTTGCACAGTCCTTGGCGACGGGAAAAGACAAGAGTATCAAGATAAATAGTATGAGCAAAGCAGTTCCAAAAGAGGAAAAAATCGCCCCGGCTTTGACTAGTGCGCTGCGTTGCAACCCGTTTATATCGTGCAAGGAGGATTTTTATTACTTTTGACCTTGAAGACACTGGAACTTTCGGCGGTAAATATCAACAAGGTGTTCAACTCTATTTGGCTTATGGTACCATGAGGTATAGAACACCGCACTCTGGATACGGGAACAAATGAAAAGAGAACATTAATAGTTCTATTTTCTGGCACATTGCGCGCGCAGGAACCTCTAGGAGACCACTTATTGTCTGTTGTCTGTAAAAAAGACTTTCTTACCAGGATTCATAATCAACTGGGGATCAAATATCCGCTTCAGTTTTCTAAAAAGTGAGTATAGTCGCGGTCCATATACTTGGGGTATGTACTTGGACCTCACCCAGCCGTCACCATGCTCTCCTGTTATCGTTCCTCCATAAGTGATCACCTTTTTGAACACTTTCTGCGCAAGAGCTTCTAATAGATTGATTTCTCGACTCTCCTTGATGTCAATCATAGGCCTAGTATGCAAATTCCCGTTGCCCACATGACCGTACATTGCATAGTCCAAGTCATAATCTGAATACAGTTTTTTCAAGAAAAGACTGTATTCGAATAGTTGATTGGGACTGACTACGGTGTCTTCTATTAATCCAACTGGCTTCCTGCTTCCGACAGTTAATTTCATAATATTGTTCAGGACATTTTTTCTTGCTTCCCATATATGCCTGATGCTATCTGGGTCAAAGGCCATTTGCAATACTTCGCTTTTGCCTTCAAGCTTACTCTTGCATCTTAATAGCTTCGCTTCAACTTCGGCCATGCCGTCACCTGAGAATTCGATGAACAATGAGCAACCAGTACTGTCCGATTCCTTTCGCTGGGGACGTATAGCAGAACTATCCAGCAGCTCAAGGGAAGAGGGAAAGAACATCAATATTGATGGAACCGATTGCATTGATGATTCCAAATCTTGAAATCCAATTACCAATAAGTTTCTGTATAATGGCGTATCGTATATTTTTAATTTGGTCGAGGTTATGATCCCTAGGGTTCCTTCGGATGCAGCAAAAACTTTCTGTGCTAAAAATCCTCCGTTAGATAAAACTGAATCGAGACGATATCCACACGAGTTCTTGCTAACTTTAGGATATTTGCTTCGTATCAGTCCAATGCGAGGTGTTATTAAACTAAACATCTTAGAAATTTTCTCGCCGCATTCGAGAGCAGGTCCAATGATTGCGCTGGTTCCATCAGCGTAGACAACGGAAATTTCTTGTACATGATCAATAGTGCTTCCATAGGTGAGGGAATGGGGACCACCTGCGTTGTTCGCAATCATACCACCAATTGTACAGAAATTGCTACTCGCAGGATCAGGGGGCAAGAACTTCCCTTTTTTCCCAAGTTCCTTATCGAGTACCGCTTTTATTAAGCCCGGCTGTGCAATCACATAGTCACCTTCAGTTTCGATTATTCTATTCATATTTGCCGTGAAATCCAGAACAATCCCAGATGACAAGGATTGTCCGAGAAGACCTGTGCCAGCACCTCGTGCTGTAATCGCAATATTTTTAGTAGAACAGAATTTGCAGATGTCTCTTACTTCTTCCGCGTCTACAGGTTTTTGAATTAGTTCGGGCCTGACACTAATATGGCTTGCATCAACAGAATATATCGTTCTACTCCAATCATCAAAAAGAACTTCCCCTTTTGAAATGCGCCGTAACTCATCCGCTATCGTGGATAGGCCTCCCACTTATTTTTAGAAGATATTCGCTTCCCGTCCATACGTAAGTTTGGAACAATATGATTCATCAAGTCTTCTCGTCCTATCAAACCATTGAAAACATATAGTCTAAATGTTTCCCCTAACTGGACACAGGATTATATGCGAACCTCCATTTCTTCTTGATTGCATATCTAACCCCTATTCTTTCTGTAACGACGATATCATTCGTGCAATTCTCCTTCCCAAATTCTATATGGATTTCACTTTGAGGATCTGTCATGTCTAAATAGTTTTGAGACTTGCTTATACTCATAGCTTGACATATTTTTCCTGGACCTGAAGTCAAGCTATAAATGCTTTGGGAACTCCTTAGCCTTTTCATTGTTTGAATTCCTTCGTAGGGATCAAGTGCCCTGAGTAAAACGGCGCCCGCCTTTAGCTTATCAGAGCGAGCCGAAACATTTAAGCAAAAATGATTTCCATAAATAAAATAGATGTATGCCCTGCCAACCTCTCCGAACATAGGACTGTTTCTAACGGTTAAACCCCTATAGGCATGACTGGCCCGATCATTTGCGGCTCCATAGGCTTCCGTCTCGACGATGATTCCAGATAGCCGCTCTGGCTGATGGTTGAATCGGTTTTCTATATTACGCACAAGCTTCTTACCTAGGAGCTCCTTTGCTACGATTTGCGTGGGTCGTGAGTAGAATAGCCTACCTGGGCAACTCAACGACAGACATCAGTCGGCGTTTTATATTAACTCGACGAGGTCACTCGCACCTCGAATAGCATACAGTCTACCACGATTCATGTCTTTTAGCGTGTTGCATCCCTAGGAGAGTATGAATCTAACCGAAGGAGATCATACTGCGGTACTGTTCATATCTATTTTGAATATCACTTTTCGATAAGGAAAGAAGTGCCGAGACCCCAAAGTCCTGGACTGCAAATGCACCCATCACATTTCCGTATATTACTGCTTCCTTCATTACATTTGTCGTCTTTTTTTTCTGTTGTGCTATATAACCCATAAAGCCCCCAGCGAAGGAATCGCCTGCCCCAGTGGGGTCTACAACCACATCGAGGGGGTATGCTGGAGCCGGAAATATCAGATCTTCAAAAAACAGCAAGGCACCATTCTCGCCTTTCTTGATGACAGTGAATTCGGGCCCAAGTGACATGATGTATTTTGCACATTTGATCAAGTTATGTTCTTTACATAGCAGTCTGGCTTCCTCCTGATTTATTATAACCCCATTTACCTGCCTCATCATCTTAATAACTTCGTCACGTCTATAAAGTATCCAGTATTCAATAGTATCACAGACCGTCAGCTTAGGGTTAGAGAAATGTTCTAGTAACTTCATATTTTGTACCGGATCATTGTTGGCAAGGTAAAGGTAGTCCGTATCTATATATTCTGACGGAGGCGCAGGATTAAAATCAGCAATTACGTTGAGCTCTGTCTTATTTGTTGTTCGGTGTGACAGATCGTAGTCAAATGTAGAATCATAATGAAAGCATCTTCCATTGTCATTCCTAACTATTCCTCTTGTATCCATTCGCTTATCAAGAATTTTTCTATATTCAGCGGGGAAATCGGATCCCACTATTCCAATGATTGACGTCTGAGTAAAGAAACTGGAAGAAAGTGAGGCAAATGTGGCGGCCCCACCCAAAATCTTTGATTGTATTGCGAAGGGAGTACGGGTAGTGTCAAGGGCTATGGTCCCAAACACTGCAAGCATGCAACAAAAAAGTCCCAACTTATAAATAAATCATAGCTCCCCCGCATTATAGCAAATTTAATACCGCTAGGTTTCATACACTATGCAGTACTCATGACAATCATTGTGGCTATAACAGGTAGCTCGGGGGTCATTTATGGGATCAGAATGCTTGAGATTCTCCACAAATTGGGAGTAGAGACTCACTTAATAATAAGTGACTGGGGGGAAAGGAACATTCGAATAGAGACACACAAGACAATTGGCTATGTGAAATCCTTAAGTGCAAGAATCTACGACAACTCCAACATGGCCGCTCCTATATCAAGCGGTTCATTTCGAACGAATGGGATGGCAATTGTGCCGTGCAGCATGAAAACCGTATCTAGTATAGCCAATGGATACGATGACAATCTAATTTCCAGGGCAGCCGGGGTTTGTATTAAAGAATCTAGAAAGCTCATACTCGTTCCTAGAGAGACACCTTTGTCTGCAATTCATCTTCAGAATATGCTGAGGTTGTGTAAAACAGGAGCTGTAATATTGCCAGCCATGCCAGGTTTTTACCATAAACCAAAAACTATCGAAGATCTTGCCGACCACCTTGTCGGAAAGGTTTTGGATCAGCTCGGAATTGAACACAATATCTTCGAAAGATGGGGTGGTGACAAGTAAATTACACCTCCTGGCCTCATGGCTAGTGGTTATTTTTCTCGACTTATGACATTTGGAAGACATTATTCTGCTAAGCAATTAATTCTAGATCTTCAATATAACCAAGACAAGGGAGCTGCAAATCTATAATGGACAGATTCGATGAAGGAACAAAGAATAAGTACGCTTCGAGAATTACACCATATCAGGGGTCCACTATGATCAGCATTTGTGATCTTGAATTAGTGGGCACGACTTTGAGGGACGGCGATTTGGTTATTAGTCTTTCAAAAGAGTATTTTCAGGAGCAAGTAATTGAAGAACCGCAGGCCCCGAAGTTATTAAAGTCATGCTCCATAGCCAACCTGGTCGGGACCAGAATCGTGACTCAGGCTATTAACCTACGTCTGGCAAATGAAATGAGCGTCAAATACATCTCTGGAATTCCATTTTTAATGATTTATAAATTCAGACTGTGAGAGTAGGAACTCTGGTTTGTGGCCCCTATTATCACCGATGAATTCACTTTTTCTTCTATCCTGTCTGCGCAAGATAGCAGGTTATGTAGAATCAGGGATTGCTTAACACTACTCTAATATTATGCCCTGGTAGGTGCAGAGGGAAACTTAAATTTGGTAAAGAATAGAGAATACTCGGGTCAAATTGAGCTTCCAACATCTGATAAAGGTTCCCGATGATCGCATAGGGGTGCTTATTGGAAAAAATGGCAGAGTCAAACGTGAAATCGAAGACAAATGTAAAGTCCAAATAGAAATCGATAGTCAAAACGGAGATGCTGTAATTTCGTCAGCTTCTGCGACCCTTTCTGAAATGCAGCCCTTCAAGGCAATAGAGATAATTTCAGCTATCTCAAGGGGTTTTTCCCCACAGCGAGCATATCGGCTGTTTGATGATGAGGAACTGATGCTTCAAATAATTGATTTAAAGGACTATACGGGAAAATCTGCAAATGCGATGGATAGAATGAAGGGCCGTATAATCGGTCAGAGCGGCAAATCTAGAAAAACTATAGAAGAACTAAGCGGCGTATATATGTCAGTATCAGGACACAGCGTAGCTCTTATTGGAAAGTACGAAGAAGTTAGACTCGCTAACGATGCTGTCACTATGATCCTGAAGGGTAGCACCCATAAGACAGTCTATACAATGTTACAAGACGCGAGAAGAAAAAACAAGCTGGAAAAAATGAGGCTTTGGGAACAAGATAATATCAATAGGGGTTGATAAATTAATTAGGATGTGTGTCAAACTAATAACGTTTATAAGATAGATGACATTCAGGCCGTCAGATCTATACGATCATGAAAAAGAGACCACCCGTCATGATAGTGCAGGAGACCGGAGGGGTAGTCATAATAGAATTCTTGTATTATGTATAGACCGAGATGATGACATTGGTTCAAAAGGGGGCGTAAAGACACCCATAATGGGAAGAGACCGTTGTGCTGACGCTGGACTAAGACTGGCGATTGAGGATCCCGAGGATCCAGATGCCAACGCCATATTTGGGGCGGTCAAAGCATATGAGAAACTGTTGTCAAAGGGTTATGAAACAGAAGTAGCTCTCGTGGCCGGAAAGGTTAATCGAGGAATTGAGGCCGATGAAAAAATCGGGAGTGAAGTAGACCGTGTGCTCGCTCGATATCATGCCGACGCAGCCGTGATCGTTTCCGATGGCGAGGACGATGAGGCGGTAGTCCCGATTATTCAGACTATGATACCAGTCATTTCGGTTCAGCGTATAATTATCGCGAGGACGATGAGGCGGTGGTCCCGATTATTCAGACTATGATACCAGTCATTTCGGTTCAGCGTATAATTATCAAACACAGCAGAAGCGTCGAATATTCGTACGCCGTACTTGGGAGGTATATTAAGATGTTAGTGTATGATCCGAGATATTCGAAATTTTTTCTCGGAGTTCCAGGAGCATTACTTGTCGTCAGCGGATTTGCTACTGTTCTAGGTCTTACTAGGGAAGCCCTGGCACTTGTTATGAGTATACTTGGCGGTGCCTTTATAATTAGGGCTTTTGATATCGACAAGTCATTAGGTTCATTAGGCAGACCAACCCCCACTGGATTCATAAGGATATTTTCAGTTTTTGCAGGTCTTTTGATTATAATAGTGTCAATTGTAAATGGTTTTTCGAGCATTCCCAGTGAAGCCCTAGTTTCGAGAGATATGGATTTTATTGATATAGTTTCAAATAGGCTAATAATTGGAAATTTCGTGCACGGAACCATCACTCTGTTGTGGATAGGAATTGGAACAATACTGATAGGATCTCTGCTCAGTAACTGGTTCAAAGGAAGCGTGAGGGCAATGTCTGATATCTTGCGTCTAGTTGTGTTGGCCTTACTTTACATTCCTATTCTACAGTTTACTTCGGTCCTAACTGAAGGGACAAATCCATTCACGTTAATATCGTCGCTTTTTATAGGCCTCGCTATAACCCTAATAGTTGCAACCTTCTTGTTCCAATACTTTAAGAATAGGAAGGGTGGTGAAGTTCTTAAGCACTGACCGTTTGGATCGAATCTTTATGAGAAAGTATGATATGCATAGCAAAGAAACGGAGTTATTCTTCAGCTTCTAGTGGAATTTTCATGTGGATACAAGACATTCCCAAAAAGGCTATCGCTGACACAATTCTTAAGCATAGTGGGCTTTATAGTCTCTATGAAAAGAGACTTGAATCAAAAATCCTAGAGGAGACTCTTCCCAATCATATTGCGATCATCTTGGACGGGAATAGAAGGTGGGCAAAGTACGGCCTAGCTGGAATGAAAAGTGGACATTTACAAGGAGCTGATAGGGCAGAAGAGCTATTAAATTGGATCCACGACCTGGGAATAAGAATCACTACTCTATACGTCCTTTCTACAGAGAACCTTGATAGGTCTAATGACGAGCTAAATAATATTTATGAACTTCTTCAGCGGAAACTTGAAAGACTCTATGCGGATTCCCGAATTCATAAACGACAAATGAAAATTAAAGCAATAGGCAACATAACCCTTCTTCCTGGTCCATTACAGGATATCCTCCAGAAGCTAGAGGAAGAGACCGCTAAGTATAGCTCAATGTTCTTGAATATTGCAGTAGCTTATGGAGGACAAAAAGAGTTGGTTGACGCCATAAGGCAGATAGCATCAAGAGCCAAGACAGGGCATATAAGAGTTGAAGATATTAATGAAAAAGTTATTGAGTCTTATTTGTATACCTCTCATCTTCCCCAGCCAGAACCGGACTTAATATTGAGAACCTCAGGAGAAAAAAGACTTAGTGGATTCCTTATTTGGCAAAGTGCATACAGTGAGTTAGTCTTTATGGATGTTTTCTGGCCAGAATTTCGGAAAATAGATCTGATGAGAGCAATAAGAACATACCAATCCAGATTGAGGAGATTTGGCAAATGAAAGTCATGATAACGAAATCTGTCCATATTAAAAAAGATTAGGAAGGCATGCTGCTTCGAATTAGCAAACCTGAATCTCTAAAGACACAGGTCAGCGTGGTAACACAAAGAGGAAGAGGTAGCAAAATAACCAGAAAGAGTTACTAGAGACGAGGTACAACTACCCTCTGCATGATGGAGGAAAGATCTGCGGGGGCAGTAATATTTTCGGTCGATTCCTCAATGAATGTAAATTTTCTGCTTCTGCAACATAGTGCCGGCCACTGGGATTTTGCCAAGGGCAATATTGAGCATGGAGAGAATGAATCTCAGGCCGCCTTCCGCGAAATACGCGAGGAAACTGGCATTGAAACCGTACATTTTTTTGAGGGATTTAGTGGGAAAGTCGAATACTATTACAGGCGCGAACGAAATTTGGTGCACAAGGAGGTCGTGTTCTTTCTTGCTAAGTCAGATTCTCAAAAGGTGATTCTATCAAATGAACATATCGGATACTCCTGGTGTGACTTTGATAATTCCTTAGCGAAATTGACTTATAAAAGCGCAAAAGAAGTCTTGATGCAGGCACAGAATTTTTTGAAGAGCACTTATCTAAAGTGAGCCGCAATCTCAGGATACCAGGATATGCTGTTATCCCATGAGAGTCCATTATTCATGCTATGCAGGGATCCATATTACAACAGGGTGGCACATATTATAATCACAGCAACTAAGAGATAACATTAGTAGGTTGAGGTTAGGAGTTGAAATTTTTTCGCCTCCCTGACAGGATCAATTGACGACAAAATGGAACGGCCTATTATTAAAAAATCAGTACCATGTTTGATAGCTAAATCTATCCTGCCGCCCTGAGTCCCAATACCGGGCGAGTAAATAGGAGCACTCTTGTTATAAGAAATCTCTTTTAGAACGCCAATATGCGTAGCACCCACCACTATACCATCCACTCCTGCATCATTGGTCATATTAAGAAAATGCTTATACATTCTAATGATTCTCTTTGTCTTCTGACTGATGACGTCCGCGCCATAACAGTCCTTGGCCCCACGATGGCTCATGTAAACAAGGGCAATTACACCACAATTACTTTCATGGGTTTGTTCTACTGCTGATCTTAGAGCTTCCCTGCCCATAAACGGATTAACGATGACTGAATCAAAGCCCATTTCCAAGAGATACTGGATAGCAATCTGATTTGTGTTGGATATGTCGTTTAGTTTTATATCGGCAATAGATTGCAATCTATACAAATGAGCCAACTTGTTAACCTCCGATAAATCCGACTTTGAAAGAGGCAAAATGAGATGAAAATTTAACTTAATGGCGCAGATATGATGTTGTAAGCGCTTGACTGATTTTAGTGCAAATCTTTTCGGCTCCGGCGTTTGAGTAGGGTCAAGTGATAGTACTATACGACTGTTTTTAAATTTCGAACTTTGTTCCATTCTGGTTCGAAAAGAGGCCGAACCTGGGGCTTTAGTCATAGGATAATACTAACGGATGTGGGTGTGCAAGCCTAATTATCTTAAGATAGACGTAACCATGCTCGTCTATTCTATTGGAAAACGTTGGCTGGTCAAGACTTTGACTCGAGAATCTTATATAGCCGAATTTCGGTTCTTCATTTATTATTGTATAGTAGAAATATGATACAGTATCTGATTCTGTCAAATTTATTGTGGCTCCTAGGACAAACTTGTGACTTTCAGACGGTGCATTGTTTTCTGTGCTTCCATCTTTGGTAAACAGAAATAAGGGTAAAGGAGGTTCATCATAAATTGTTTTATATGCAGCAACTTTTGCTAGACTGTATATATCCGTCAATTTTATAGCAGCATATCCTGACTTCTTGCTTATTCGGGAATTCTTAAGCATAACTGCAGGGAGTTTTTCAATATTGATAATAGGTGAATAGACAAAACTCGGATTCCCTATAGAATTAACGATTGTTGTCTCTTCCGAAGAACCCGTAATTCTGTATGCAAGATATTGACCTACTCTCGCAGCAGTGTCTTTTACAAAATAGATAATAGGCCTTCCGTCTATAATATCAGCTTGAACAGCTAAAACTTTATCCAAGTTTAAGGACAAAGAGAAGGTAGGTAAAGGCGTACGCTCAAGCGCACAAACAAATCTCCCGAAATCATTCATGCTGTAAAGTTCTACGTAGTATGGAGATTTAGCTTTCAATTCTCAATATCTTAATTCCGATGGTATTAAAGTCATGCGCTGTGTCGAGCTTAGGGCATTCCCACTGTTCTAATCTAGTTCTCTATAGCTATATAGTGAAATGAAAGTACGACATCTCAAGCTCATGTAATACAAAAGGCAGAGAATAGTCATATTTTAGACTATAAAAATATCGAAGGTACTAAAACAAAAAAATTTCAGATCTCATCCTATAAATTAAATATTAAGAGCAAAGATGCGAAGACCTATCTATTATATCAGTTAATTCTTCTCCTGTTCCTATCATTGTGACCTCTAACGCTGTCTCTTGCTCTATACTCTCTATAAATCTTCTAGCATCAGCTGACAACTTTGAATATTCTCTTACTCCCGCACAATTAGGAAAAACAACGTCGAGCTTGGTAAGGGCCAGGTGAGTGGCGCTGTTCAATCGTATTGATTTTTTAGCAAGGCCTATGTCAAATGGTGCTGCTCTCCTTTGTCTTCCTGTTACGCTCCCATATTCAATCCATCCTCTTTTGCTCGCTTCGCGGACATCTATTTCATTTTTAAGAGGACCCTGTCCGACTCGGGTAATATAAGACTTAAAGACCAGAAGGACGTTGTCAACTCTTTTTGGACCAATACCTACGTCCGAGCAGATAGCCGAAGACGTCACATCCTTCGAAGTTACAAACGGATAATCTCCATAGTATAATGAAAGGAAAGTCCCTTGAGTACCTTCAATGATTACATTCTCATTATTGTCAAGAGCGTGATTGAGAAGATGACTCGTGTCTTCAATATATTCAGAAAGTTCCGGAAGATTCTTGGCTATCTCAAGAGTTCGGAGGGCTCTTTCGGAATTTGCTGGTCCTGTTCCAGTTCCGGTAGTGCCTATTTTTGTTTTGGGATAGTCAGTACGGTCTTTTTCTATATGGTCATTTGTAATAACGCCACATTGCGAATCAACAAAGACTCGATCGCCAGCATCGAAATTTCTTACTTCCTCTAGAAGGATTTGTGGATTAATCAGAACGCCGGGACCAATGAGAAGCCTGGTCGAAGAGTTTGCTGCAGCGCTAGGCAGCATGCGAACCTTGAATTTTTTTCCACCAACAACGAATGTATGACCGGCGTTAGGCCCTACCCCGCCCCGTGCCGCAATTGTAGGACTATAATGTTTAGCAAGATACGCTATAATTTTTCCCTTTCCTTCATCGCCAAAGAACCCGCCGACTATCACAGTACATGGCATCGATGATAGTTGGGCTACGTGGTTATTTAATGCTAGTTAGGAAGATCTTGCTGACAGGCGGCAAAAAGTAAAATTGGCTGAAAACAAAAAAATGCATTATACATAATAATAATAATAATACACTTCATAGACCGTCTCCAGTATTGTCACAAGTGAAATGAGTTACCTTTTATAGTTGATGAGAAATACGGGAATAATAAACGGAAAATGAAATCTTTCCCTAATGAAAACCCTATAGAAAATATCATGGATACGCTCATAGGTCTCCCAGAGTACTTAAGAAAGCCAATCTTGGAAGGAAGATTGAAAGAATTCTATACCTTGGACGGTCAAGACAAACATGAAATAGTGTCCAGCGTCTTAAGGACTATTCCTTCTTTTGAAGAGGAAAAAATATCAAGATTAATAAAAACCTGGATGATGGTTTTATCTAGCTTTAATGGGGCACAGATAGTCGAGATGTTGAGAATATATTGTCAGGAATTAAAAAAAAATCCCGATATCATCCAAAGAATGCGGGTCAACATGATTATCCGAATGTTCAATGGTATCGAAGATGTCCAAAAAGAAAAATTAGCAGATTGTTTGAAGGAAGCTATTTTGTCTTTTCCTGACAGAAATAAAATAATAGACCTAATACCGCAGTCTGGACTTCAGGCCTTAGGAATACAATAAGAATATCAATTTAAAATTCGCCATATTCCTTACTGTTTTTACGTACAACTTCTATGTGCTTGATAATTTGCTTGATAACAACCAAGCAAACCAGACCTGCCTGAACTCTCTGATACTTGATTCTTTACTCTTTCCTGTTGGGTTGGCAACAGGAAAATCATAAGTGGCTAACTATAGATGGAAAGTACTATTGATATTCATCTGGTCTCTTATCGGGATTTTTCTGAAACTCGCCTTCCGGTTTCTCTAGGCCGAAAAACACTCTCTCGTATTTCCGTAGTATCTTTCTATGTTCTGGAAGTGACATATCAAGTCTCATTTCGTTCATTACCATTACAGCATGAGTCGTCCACTCCTTCCAACAATCTTGACATGCAGGATATTTTCCGGCAGCAGGATCCTCTACAGTTTTTTCATCAAATGCTTTCCCGCATTTTAGGCAGGTTTTTGTCATTTAGAATCTATAGTTAACGTCGTGTCTATTTTATGCTTATCCTTGACGAAACCTGAATTTACTATACAATATCCTGTCGAGAGTATATCCAACCACTCTTGGAACATAATTTCTTGTCAAGCGCTACACTGATAATAGCATCCTAACTACTAGTCGCCATTTAGTGACGTTCTGCTAGTAGCAAGGCGATATATTTCCTCAGTCTCCTCGTTCCTGTTTTATTTTGTTGTAGGAGTGGAACTTCTTTAGATGGTCGCGCATCTGCTCCATTCCTTTGAAACTGACATCACATTGTTTGCAGTGATAAAAAAGATCTTTTCCGTGTACTACCTGCTTATGTTGCATCAATTCTTCAATCTTATGAAATTTTTTTTCACACCTATCGCATCTCTTTCCTGGCAGAATTGAAGAAAAAAAGTGCAACATGAGAACTAGTTTACCGACTTATTTAGTGTTTTTTCTATGTTACTCCCTGCACATCTATCCTACATGTCTATCGTACACTTCAATTCTACGCATTTCTGTTTCAGTAGTTTGCATTTGTCCAAGATCATCTAACTATGCAACTACCCACCCATTTTTCCCTTCATGTTTTGCTCGTCCCAGCACTTTCTGCAAAGTTGACCGTCTATCCTCCATTTTTGTTTTGGGTTATATCTGAAAAACCCGATCTTTTTGTTACAAATTGCACAGAAGTTCAATTTTCGGTTGAATTCTGCTTCCGTCTTACTGTAACACTGAGCGCAGAGAATTATTCCAGCATCCATATTCCACTTCCACTCAGGCTTTTTCTTTTCCCCATCCAAGTCGATTAGCGTTTTGCAGAGATGACATGTTCGTTCTTGCCTTTCTTTTTGTTCGGATTCCTTTCTCTTTTCTGTCTCTGCTTTTAGGATAAAATCTCTTGTTTTCTCAATGTGGCAGTCACTACATAGAAGCCCCTCGATGTTCCAGTCAGGAGAAGGCTTGTATTTGTGTCGCGTAAGCTCTTTGGTACAGATAGCACAGTGCGTTGATCTTACGTCTTTGTTCTTTTTGCCAAAACCTAGAAAAGAGCGCAATCTTTTCTTATAATGTGGAAAATCTAATATATGCTATGCCGATATACTGTTGAGCGATATTATAAAGCGATCGACACTGATATTGTAAAATGATGCTGCGGAAATATTTCAATGGGCCAGAGAAATTCCATAAGAAACCAGAAAGGATCCTAACTTCCAACATTTTATTATGACATTATTAGCTAACTGTTAATAATATATTTTTTAAAACTATTAATAGCAGAAGAAGTTTATTCGGTTTAATGAACAAGAACGTTTTCGCAGGTATTTTTGCCTGCGTGTTAGCAGTAGGTCTCCTGTTGGGTCCAAGTCTCTCGGGAATAACACCAACTGCAAATGCGCAAGCACCACAAGGAACAGTAAAACCAGTACTTCTAGTCGCACAAGAAGTAGTGGTCGACGTCGCTCCAGATAATGCACTTCACCCAGGTGGAATCAAGTACAATGCCATGACATTTAATGGTACTATTCCAGCACCCGTGATAGCAGTTGATCAAGGAGATACGTTAAGAGTTACATTAAGAAATGACGGTAAAGCATTCCACAGTCTTGACTTTCACGCTGGACTAGGTCCAAGTGAAGCTGTCGGCAGTGGCACATTAAAGCCCGGTGAATCAAAGACGTGGGATATAAAAGCTGATGAAGCAGGTGCATTCATGTACCACTGC